>JAABUU010002108.1_pt1 | contig 29494 bp, 32 predicted proteins | sample 5559301 | NCBI WGS metagenome assembly JAABUU01 (sample SAMN10711884, study PRJNA513360) | rock metagenome | isolation source: Antarctica rocks | place: Antarctica: Victoria Land, Richard Nunatak white
AATCCACTCTGGCGTTCCAATCCACTCTGAGCTCCCCGGCAAAGCCGAGGACACCCTAGGTTTGAGGGACGGGAGCTGGGCCAAAATCCGTCAGCACTACTGAGCCAAAGTTCGATAGCAGAGCCAGGCGACGGCGCTGTTCTACACGCAGGTTTCCGACCACCACCCGCCCGAGCGGACAGCCGAAAGTACCTGGGATGACAGCCGGAAGATACGCCGCTAGAATTTTTGCATGGGCCCCGGTCGCAGCTCTTTCGTCTGTTCAGAGGTTTGAGCGGTGGCCAAGTCGCCGCGAAGGGCCGCCTCTTCGTACAAGACGGTAGGCAAGACCTATGACGGCGTGAAGGTGCTGGCCCCCAAGACGAGATCTAAGACCTTCACCGCCGCCGAGGTGAAGCGCGCCATCCAGAAAGCCCTGGACGAGGTCTCGGGGACGAAGGGCAAGAAGCCTTTGCGTGAGAGCGACGCCATGCAGGTTCAGAAGCGCAACGATGGCCGCTACGAGGTCAAGAGACCTGGCGCCAAGCGCGCGAGCGACGTGAAGGACACGCAAAAGGAGGCTCTCGCGAGAGCCCGGGAGCTTGATCCCGACAATGCCCCGATCGCCAAGAGGGTTCGCCGGAAACCAGGGGCCAAGAGGGGTACGTGGCGCGAGGTTTGAGGAAGGTGAACAGGCCCACGCCTCGCAAGAGGGCTGGCACGGCACTGGACGTGTTCATCAACTGCCCTTTCGACACCGATTATAAGCCAATCTTTAACGCGATCGTCTACACGGTCGTACGTTCAGGTTACCGGGCACGTTGTGCCCTGGAGACCGATGACGCCGGGCAGAACCGCCTGGGGAAGATCATCCAGATCATCGGCGAATGCCGGTATGGCATCCATGACATCTCGCGGACCGAGACTGCCGGTGACCCGCCACTTCCGCGGTTCAACATGCCGCTTGAGCTCGGGCTCTGGCTCGGGGCCCACCATCTCGGCCGCGAGGACCAGGCCCAGAAACGCTGTATTATCTTCGACTCCATACCTTACCGCTATCTCCGCTTCATCTCGGACATAGGTGGCCAGGACATCCACGCGCACGGGTGCGACGTCCCGAGGCTGATAGCCGAACTGTCGGCCTGGCTAAGAAACCTTCCTGGCGGCACCCACGCCGGCGGCGGCCGATCCATCCTACAGGAATTCGAGAAGTTCGGGTCACTTCTTCCGGCCCTCTGCGCCGCTAAAGACATGACGCCTGACGAACTTCTGTTTGCCGACTTCAACCTTATGGCCACCGAGTTCGTGGCCAGCCTCAGGGAGGAGCCGGCTGCATCGAGAAACCCCGTCACTGCGGAGGCGTGACCGCCGGTAAACCCATCTGGTAGCGACATCAGGAACCCAGCCTGTAAACCAGCGGAGGTATGGGACCTAGAGGAACTCTGGCTTCTCAATGCAGTATGGTGCTGATCAGCGCCGAAACCCGCTGCTGACCCACAGCCAGCACACCCTTGGCGCGACGAGCTGCCTCGGGCGTGGCTGCGGACGGGCCGGATGCCCGTGATGCGGCACTGCGGACGCGAGGCCACCTTCGAGCGCCTGCCACCGAAACGAAGAAGCGCGCTACTCCAAGTGGCGGGAGCTGCGGTCAGGCACCAGGCGGTCCGCCCGGCGCGAGGCGGAGGGACGCGGCTGCGCGCCAGTGTCACGCAATAGAGGACAGACGGGTTTTGCGGAGCATAGACGACGTGACGGTTTTCGTGACAACCTATATGGCTTGGTGGGCAGCTTGCGCCGTTGTCACGCAACCGGTCGTATACGTGACTGCACAAGAACCATGGCCTGCCACTCGACCTGGCTCCGCCCATGATATAGGTCGGTGGCATCCAAGAAAGGGCTGCCATGGAACACTACCGGGTCTCGATATCCGCCAATGGCAGGATGGTGTTGCCGGCCGGATTGCGCCAGCAACTCCGCCTCGAGGGAGGCGGGCTACTGGTGATCCGTGAGGACGAAGGCCGCCTTGTGCTGGAAAGCGTGGAAGATGCTGTCCGACGCGCCCAGGCCCTCGTGCGTCGATATGCCCCGGCAGCCAAGGGCGTCACGGACGAGCTGATCGCCGAGCGCCGGGCCGATGCCGACAGTGAGTAGCAGTGCCAGCACCGGACCTGTTGTGCTCGACGCCTCAGCCGTGCTTGCCCTGCTGTTCGAGGAGCCTGGTGCCGAGGTGGTGCGCGCGCAACTGCGGACCGGCGTGGTCGGGGCGGCCAACTTGGCGGAGGTGCTTGCCAAGCTGTCCGACCACGGGCTGCCCGCCATGGAGGCGGTCCGCGCCGTCACCATCCTTGGCCTGGAGGTCGCGCCCATGACGGAGGCCCAGGCCGGGCGATCGGCCGAGCTGCGTCCCATGACCCGCGCCGTCGGGCTGTCCCTCGGCGACCGGGCCTGCCTTGCGCTCGCAGCCGAACTGGGTGCGCCAGTTCTGACCGCCGACCGTAGCTGGGATGCCGTGGCCGGGGCAGCAGGCGTCAGCGTCCAGGTCATCCGGTGAGGGCGCGGCCGTGCTGATCGGCTACATGCGGGTGAGCAAGGCGGACGGCAGCCAGGTGCTGGACCTGCAGCGTGACGCGCTGCTCGGCGCCGGCGTGGAGGCGGGGCACCTCTACGAGGACCATGCCTCGGGCAAGCGCGACGACCGGCCGGGGCTGGAAGCGTGCCTCAAGGCCCTGCGCCAGGACGACACGCTGGTCACCTGGAAGCTGGACCGGCTCGGGCGCGACCTGCGCCACCTGGTCAACCTCGTCCACGACCTGACCGTCCGGGGCGTAGGCTTGAAGGTGCTGGCCGGCCAAGGCGCCAACCTCGACACCACGACGGCGAACGGGCGGCTGGTGTTCGGCATCTTCGCGGCGCTGGCCGAGTTCGAGCGCGAGCTGATCGTCGAGCGCACCCGCGCCGGCCTGACGTCCGCCCGTGCCCGGGGCCGCAACGGCGGGCGGCCGTTCAAGATGACCCCGGCCAAGCTGCGCCTGGCCCAGGCCGCCATGGGACAGCCCGGCACCAAGGTCGGCGAGCTGTGCATCGAGCTGGGCATCACCCGGCAGACGCTCTACAGGCACGTGGACCCCAAGGGGCAGCTCCGGCCGGATGGCCTCAGCCTGCTGGCCCAGCGAGGCACTCCAGCCTCCCGCCGGCCCCAGCCGGCGGAGGCGCATCCCGAGGGCGGGACGCCGTAACAGGCTTCATGAGCCGCCCAGCCGGCCAGGAGTGGCCCACCATTGCAGAGGTCTTTTGGTCATCACTGCAGCGGTCTTCTGAAACCGACACACGCGAAGGCGGATTGACCAAGGCCGCATTCGAAGTCGATTGGGAGCGCAAGGTGGTGACCTGCCCGGCAGGCAACGAGAGCATTTCCTGGTTGCCGAGCACCTACACGAAGAACGGCATGGTGTTCGAGGCGCGGTTCGCGCGCCGGGACTGCTTCCCGTGCCCCTAGGAAAGAGACTTCTTTGGGTTTAGCGGAAAAGCGGCAACAGCTGCTTCCGGACGGCAGCCGCCAGTCCAGGCCGAACCAGGTTCAGGAATGTCAGCGCGGCTTTCGAAAGCGGGCTGTTCCTGCGCACGCCGACCTCAATGGGTGTCTCAGGAAGCAATCCGCACAAGCTACGCGCATCCAGACCTTTGTCCAGCTCCGCATCGAACGCGCCATCCTTGATGATGGCGATGCCAAGTCCGGCGCGCGCATAACGTTTGATGATGTCGCTGTCCGCTTCCAGGAGCGTGAAGTTCGGCCTCAGGCCTTTTGCCTCGAATGCGTTCAAGAGTACACCGTGGGACACGAACGCCTCTGTGTAGGTGATGACAGGGTAGGCCGCCAAAGCCTCCAGGCTCAGCGCTGGCAGCCGCAGGAGCGGGTGGTTCTGCTTTGTGAGAAGCTGCCAGCCCAGATCGAAGCACGGCACGGTGACGAGGTCTGACGAGAGGTCCTTTGGCCTGGTTGAAAGCGACAGGTCGGCTTCTCCCGCCGCTACCATGCTGATGAGCTGCGGCATAGTCCCATGGCAGAGGCGGAACTTCATCTTTGGATGCGCGCGTGAGAACCGCTCGATCAGCGGCGGCAGCATATAACGCGCGATGGTCTGCGAGGCTGCAACAGTCAGGGTAGCGTTGCCGGCACTTTGGACTTCCCGTGCAGTACGCTTCAGCTCGTCAACCGCATCGACGGCCCGTGCGATGATCGGCAGCAGCAGCTCTCCGCTCGGGCTGAGGCTGACGAACCGGTTGCGCTGACGGACGAACAACTCGGTCCTCAGCTCTGCCTCAAGGGCTTGCACATGAGTGCTAAGCGCGGGCTGTGAGGTGTTGAGCGATGCAGCCGCACGGGTCACGCTCATCTCGTGCTTCACAATGGCATCAACCGAGATTAGGTGCTGCAGCTTCACTTCGCCAGGCCTCCCCGCCGCCGTCACCGCGGCGCTCCGGGGCATATAGGGACGCTCAAACGGGCGCTCCATCCTGCCCGTCCGTCGCTTGCCTCGTCGCTGTGAAGGACCGCGCGTCCCGTGCTGTCCATCATCGAAGCTTATACCCACTTGCAAGCCGTTATGAGCGGACCTGTCGTCCACGAGCCATAGTCCTCCAAAGCGGCGCCGCAGGAGCGCCGTGGTCCTGAATAAGGGTGGAGGACCCGATACGATGTCCCTTTGGGCAAGCTCGGTAGGCAGGCGGCAGGTTCTGGCTCACCCAGCCCTGATCGGTGCGGCTGCGGCCCTCTCGACGGCTCTGCCGGCGGGCGCAGCGGGCCGCGTACCCGCTGACCAGGCGCCTGCATACTACAGGTTCAAGCTGGGCGATGCGGAACTGACCCTCGTTTCCGACGGCCCGATCCTCAGCGGCGATCCGAAGGTCACGTTCCGCGGCGCGCCGAAGGAGGAGATCGACCGCGTGCTGCGGGAAAGCTTCCTGCCGACGGACAAGCTGGTGTTCGAGCAGAACATCCTCGTGCTCAGGAACGGGGGCAAGACGGTTATCTTCGATACCGGCATGGGTCCTTCGAAGGCGTTTGGACCCGACGCCGGGCATCTCCTGCCCAACCTGGCTGCGGCCGGGTTCAGTCCGGAGGGTATCGATGCGGTCGTGCTCAGCCACGGCCATGCCGACCATGTTAATGGCCTCGTGATGGCGGACGGGTCGCGGACCTTCCCGAATGCGCAAATTTACATCGACCAGACGGAGTTCGAGTTCTGGACAAGTGCCGAGCGGACCGGACCGGGCCGCAAGGTCCTGTATGAGCACGCCGCCCGCAGTCTCCTGCCGAACCGGGACCGCCTGCAGTTCATCCGCGAGGGGCAGGAGTTCCTACCAGGCATCCAGGCGGTTCCGACGCCCGGCCACTCGCCGGGCCACCTGATGTTCATGATCCAGTCCGGGGGCGACACGCTGTCCTACATCGCCGATGTCGGGCGCCACCACATCCTGAACGTCGAAATGCCGCGGCTACAGTTCATCGGGGACACCGACTTGGAGCAATGCGTGGCCTCTCGCCTGCGCGCGTTCGACATGCTGGTGTCCAACCGGATCCCGGTCATCTCCTACCACTATCCCTGGCCCGGCCTCGGCCACTTGGCCACTTGGGGCGACCGCTACCGCTACTATCCCAGCGCCATGCAGATGTCGGGCTAGGCGGCCTCCGTCGAAGGCGCCACCGGCCCCGTCGCAGTCCAGCGCCGGCCCGGGGCGCCGCACGGCGCGACGCCATCTGGCCCGGACACTTCCAGTGCATGCAGAGCTGACGCCCTGGCGCAGCACAGCCGCACTGGCCCGCACCGCAATGCCGCCAAAGGCCAAAAGCAGCCGGCGGCGCAAAGGAAAGCATGATGACGTACGACTACAAGTTGTTCATTGGCGGCACATGGGAGGAGAGCGACGGCAAGCAGTCATTCCCCTCCTACAACCCGTTCACGCAGAAGGAATGGGCATCCATCCCGCAAGCGGCGCCGGCGGATGTGGAACGTGCCATCGCGGCCGCGCGGCGCGCGTTCGAGACGGGATGGCGCGACACGCCAGGGCTGGAGCGGGCCACCCTGCTGAACAAGCTCGCCGACCTGCTCGAAGCCGACGCGGCTCGGATGGGCGAGCTTGAGAGCACCGACAACGGCAAGGTCATCCGGGAAACGCGGGGGCAGATGGTGTTCTCCGCCCGGCAGTACAGGTTCTATGCCGGGTTCGCCGACAAGCTGTATGGCCAAGTCGTGCCTTTAGACATGCGGAACGTGTTCGACTACGTCGAGCGCATCCCGCTTGGCGTGGTGGTCCTGGTGACGCCTTGGAACTCGCCGATGGCGCTGCTGGCCAACAAGCTGGCGCCGGCGCTTGCCGCCGGGAACTGCGTCATCATCAAGCCGTCCGAGCATGCCTCGGCGACGACGCTGGAGTTTGCGAAGCTGACCGAACGCGCTGGCTTCCCGCCCGGCGTGGTCAACGTCGTGACCGGCGACGGGGAGGTCGGCCGGCTGCTGTGCTCGGCCCGCGGGATCGACAAGATCAGCTTCACCGGCAGTGCCGAGGTGGGCGCGCTGATCGCGGCGGCCGCGGGGCGCAACTTGGTGCCGACGACGATGGAGCTGGGCGGGAAGTCGCCTAACATCATCTTCGCCGACGCCGACTTCGCCAACGCGGCGTCGGGCGCCCTGGCCGGCATTTTCGCAGCGACGGGCCAGACCTGCGTCGCCGGGTCGCGGCTGCTCGTGCACCGGCCGATTTACGGGAGGATGGTGGAAGAGCTTGCGGCGCGGGCGGCGCAGATCACGATGGGTGACCCGCTGCTGGACACGAGCGAGATGGGGACGGTCGCGAACCGCCCGCAGTTCGACCGCATCCTCGGCATGATCGGCGACGCCCGCGCCGCCGGGGCCGAGCTGGTGACCGGGGGCGGCCCGCCGAAGGGTGACGGCCTCGGTGACGGCCTGTTTATCGCGCCGACGATCTTCGCCGACGTCCGGAACTCGATGGACATTGCGCAGCAGGAGGTATTCGGGCCGGTCCTGTCGATCATCCCCTTCGATACGGAAGAGGAGGCGGTCGCAATCGCGAACGGCACGCGGTATGGCCTGGCTGCCGGCGTCTGGACGGCGGACGTGTCGCGCGTGATGCGGATGGCCCGGGCGATCCAGGCTGGCGGAGTCTGGGTGAACACCTACCGGATGCCGGCGGTGCAGGCTCCGTTCGGCGGCGTCAAGGACAGCGGCTTCGGCCGCGAGCGCGGCACATACGGGATCGAGGAGTTCACGACGTCGAAGAACGTCATGATCGACTTCTCGGGGGTGACCAAGGACCCGTTCGCCAAGCCGCAGTCACGGACCTGAGCAGAAGGGAAAACCATGGGCATCGTCCAGACCGTGACCGGACCCGTCGAGGCTGCAAACCTCGGCGTGGTGCTGTCGCACGAACACGTGCAGCTCAACACGTTGGGCCTGCGCGAGACTTACCCAGACGCCACCGTGCCCCGGGATGAAGTCGTCGCCATCTGCACCGACAAGCTGACCCGGCTCAAGCAATCCGGCGTCGATACGCTTATCGACCACACGACTTTCGAGGTCGGGCGCGACATGGGGCTGTTGCGCGAGGTCTCGGAGCGCAGCGGGCTGCTGATCATCGCCAGCACGGGGCTGATCGTGGAAATCCCGCGCTGGTTTCACAAGCACGGGACCGACGAGATCGCCGCCCTCTTCATCAAGGAACTGCAGCAGGGAGCGGCAGGGAGCGGCCTGCGGACGGGCATCATCAAGTGTGCGCTGGACAAGGGCGGGCTGCCTGCCCCGGCGGAACGGATCCTCCGCGCTTGCGCCCGCGCGCATGTTGCCACGGGGATACCCATCTCCACCCACACTTGGGCCGGCGGGCATACGGGGGACGTGCTGCAACGGCTGTTCCGCGAGGAGGGCGTTGACCTGTCGAGGGTCGTCATCGGCCACTGCGGCGACACGGAGGAGTTCGAGTACCTGCACCGGCTGATGGCTGCTGGCAGCTTCCTGGGCATGGACCGCTTCGGCTGCGAGGACTACCTGCCGGACGTGCAACGGGTCGCGGTCGTGGCGCAGCTCTGCCGCGAGGGGTTCGCCGACCGGCTGATGCTGTCGCATGACTCGAACTCCTGGAGTGACCGCGACATCAACCTGCCCGCCGACCCCCGGCGGGCGAACTGGAACTACTTCCACCTCCACCGCGACATCCTCCCGGCGCTCCGTAAGGCCGGCGTGACGGAAGAGCAGATTGGCCTGATGACGGGCGGGAACGTCGCGCGGCTGTTTTCGGCAGCATGACCGTCATGCTGGAGGACTGGGTCGGCCGGACCGAGGAGTCAGAGGACGTTCTGACGCCAGCGCTTGTGGAGCGGTTCGCCGCCGTCCTCGGCCTCCGCGGCGTCAGGGCCGCCGCGGGCGATCCGGCGCCGCCCGGCATCCATTGGTGCCTTGCCATGGCGGCACTGCCGGTAGCCGGGCTTGGCGAGGACGGCCATGCGGCCCTTGGCGGCTTTCTCCCGCCAGTGCCATCCGGGCGGCGCATGTGGGCCGGCGGCACCATCCGGACGCTTGGGCCGATGCGGGTCGGCGCCACGATCCGGCGGACGTCGCGCGTGGCTTCCATCGAGATGAAGGAGGGCCGGTCCGGCCCGCTATGCTTCGTGGCCGTGGATCACACCTACAGCGACGACGGCGCGGGGGTCGTCGTGGAACGCCACGACATCGTTTACCGCGGCGGCGGGCAGGCCGGCGTGGGTCCGCAGCAGCAGCCCAGCAATCTTCCTGAGACTGAGGCGGCGGTCACGGTGGCGACGACGCCGACCCTGCTGTTCCGCTATTCGGCGCTGACGTTCAACGGGCACCGGATCCATTATGACTTGCCCTACGCACGCGATGCAGAAGGCTACGCCGGGCTTGTCGTGCATGGCCCGTTGCAGGCCACCTGGATGTTGCATTTGGCGCAAGGCCGAATGGGCAGGGTGCCCGAGCACTTTAAGTTCCGTGGCGTCCGGCCGCTCATTTGCGGCGACGTCGCCCGGATCGAGGCAATGATGGAGGCCGGCGTATTGCGCCTGAGGGTCCGGGACGGCCAAGGCGAGACAACGATGCTGGCCGAAGCCGGATGACGGGCGGCGGCCCCAGCCGAAAACTTTCCGTACTGCATGAGGGACACTCGTGAGACCTGTCGTCGTAGCCGTCGCCATCACAGGATCCGTACCGCGCAAGCTGGACAACCCGGCAGTGCCGATCACCCCGTCCGAGCAGGTCGAAAGCACGCATGCAGCCTTTGAGGCCGGTGCGACGCTCGCGCACATCCATGTCCGGAACGCGGACGAGACTCCATCGAGCGATCCGGCCCTGTTCGCCCAGGTGCAGGACGGGGTTCGGCGTCATTGCCCCGGCATGATCATCCAGTTCTCCACCGGTGGCCGGGGCCGTGACCCCGCGGCCCGGGGCAACGCGCTCGACCTCTGCCCTGATATGGCTTCGCTGTCGACCGGGTCCGTCAACTTTCCTTCCACGGTCTATGAGAACTCGGCTGCCCTGGTCACTGACCTCGCCAGACGAATGCAGACCCACCGTGTGCGGCCCGAGATCGAGTTGTTCGACTTCAGCCACATCCACGGCGCGCGCAGCCTGATCGACGCGGGGCTGATGGACGACCATCCCCATGTCCAGGTGGTCATGGGGATCAAGAACGCCCTTCCTGCGGAAGAGCATGTGCTGGACGTCATGGTGGCAGAGATACGCAGGCTTCTCCCCCGCGCGACGTGGACCGCGGCCGGCATCGGCGTCAACCAGTCGCGCGTTATGGAGTGGGTGCTTGCGCGGGGCGGCGACGGCGTGCGGACTGGGCTTGAGGACAACATCCGCGTCAGCCAGGGCCGGCTCGCGTCTGGCAACCACGAACTGGTGCAGCTTGCGGCGGAGATCATGCAACGCCACCACTGCCGTCCTGCAACACCTGCCGAGGCCTGGGCGATGCTCGGCCTCGACGTGGCCGCTGGCGGCAGCTGTTGAGGCCCGGCGCCGTGCCGCGCTTGTCCCCGGTAGCAACCGAGGCGATGTCCGGCCTGCAACGGGAAGTCGCGGCGGAAGTCGCCTCCGGCCCGCGCGGGGTCGCGCGCGGCCCCATCCAGATGTGGCTGCACAGCCCTGAGTTCGCCCGGATCGCGCAGCGGCTCGGCGCCCATTGCCGCTTTGGCTCAGCCCTGCCGGCGCGCCTGTCGGAGCTGGCCATCCTGGTCACGGGCGCGCATTGGCAGTCGGGCTATGAATGGCATGGGCACGAACCGCTTGCCCGGCAAGCCGGGTTGTCCGACGCGGTGATCGAGGCCGTGCGGACCGGCGCCACGCCTGTTTTCGGCCATAAGGACGAAGCCGTCGTGCATGCCTTCGCCAGCGAGGTTTGGAAGACCGGCAACGTCAGCGGCACCACGTGGACGGAGGCGGAGCACATGCTGGGTGCCCAGGCCCTTGTCGATCTCGTGGGGACCCTCGGCTACTATGGCTTGATCTCGATGACGATAAACGTGTTCGGCATCGAGGTGCCGGCAGGTGCGCCGGACCCGTTCGGCCGTTAACGGCGGGCCTGCCCCTCCGCCGCGTCACGAGGCTGCGGCAGCCACTCCCCCCGCCCGAGTCCCGGCCTGTGCCTCGATGACGTCGAGCAGCACGTCCACGTCGGTGCCGGCTCCGCGTTCCTCCACCATCGCCTGGTATATCCCGCACATCAAGGCCGCGACCGGCATCGGGGTATGCGTCTCCGAACCGATGCGGCTGGCGATCCGCAAGTCCTTCACCATCAGCTCGGCGGCGAAGTTCGTCCTGTACTCGCCCTTGAGATAACGGGGCAGCGCCGTCTCGGCGAAATGGCTGCGCGCGCTGCTTTGCGGCAGGATGCGCACGATGGTGGCGAGGTCGAGGCCGTTCGCGGCGGCCATCACCACGGCCTCGCACGTGACAGCCCGGATCGTGCTGCCAATGACGTTGTTGACCAGCTTCATCAGGTTGCCGTTCCCGACGGGACCGGCGTGGAAGACCTTCGGCGTGACTGCGTTCAGCAACGGCAGCACTGCCCGGAACGCCCCCGGCTCCGCGCCCACGAAGATCGACAGCGTGCCGGCAAGCGCACCGTCGATGCCGCCTGCGAGCGATGCATCCACGAAGCTGCAGCGCGGCTGCAGCCTTTGCGCGATCGAGCGGCTCAAGGCCGGGTCCCCGGTCGTCATGTCGATCAGGGTGGCGCCGTCGTGCATTGCCGCCGCCATGCCGCCCGCGCCGAAGCACAGCGCCTCCACGTCCTCCGAACGGGGAAGGCAGGTCACGACCGTCGTGCAGGCTTCCGCAAGCTCTGCCGCGTTTTGTGCAGGTTGTGCGCCGTAGCCGGCGAGAGCAGCGACGCGGTCCGCCCGGAGGTCGAAGACCCGGAGCTTGTGCCGCCTCAAGAGGACCTGGGCAATCGTGCCCCCCATCGTCCCGAGCCCGATAAACCCGATCTGTTCCTGCATCAATTCTCTCCTTGCGGTGAACATGCCTGCCGTGTCCGGCCTAACAGGGCACGGAAGCGTAGACCGGCCCGTGGCGCCGGCATGGGTGTCCGGGCTGCGCGCAGGCTCAACCGGCGCTCAAGCAGCACCGAACACCGCGACAGGCCCGAGCAGACGACGAAGTAGCTGAGCGCCAGAACAGCGAAAATCTCGATCGGCTTTACCAGCAGGATGTTGTTGAGCTGGTTTGCTGAATAGGTGATCTCATTGAAGGTGATCACATAGCCCAGCGCCGTCTCTTTGATGAGGAGCACGAACTGGTTGAGGATGCCGGGAATGCAGTTCACCAGCGCCTGCGGCAGGACCACGCGGAACGTCGTCACCCAGTACCCGAGGCCGAGGGCCGCCGCGGCGTCACGCTGCCCGCGGGGCAACGCCTCGACCGCGGCCCGTATCACCTCCGACAGGTAGGCGGACTGGAACACCGTCAGGGAGATCAGCATCGTGGCGAACGGGCTGAGGGTGATCCCGGTCGCAAAGGGCAGAACGTAATAGACCCAGAAAATCAGCAGCAGCAGCGGCATCGCCCGAACGGCGTAGAGGTAGACGACGCAGGCGCGGACCAGCGTCGGGCGCCTGCTGGCGCGCGCCAGGGCAACGCCCGTCGCCAGCGGGAAGGTGAGCGCAAGGCAGCAGGCGGACAGCACGAGCGTCATCGCAAGGCCGCCGAGCGGCCCGCGAGGGTAGCCGCCGAGCAGGAGCAGCCGCCCGTAGGTCCAGATGATGTCGAGCACGTCAGTGTCCCACGATCCGCATGCGGCGCGTAAGCCAGCCCCCTGCCGACATGATGCTGAACGTCCCCACGAGGTAGATCAGCGTGACGACCGAGAACGCCTCGAACGGGCGGAACGTCTGGCTTTCGATCTGCCGCGCCTGGTAGGTGAGTTCCGCAACGCCGATCACGGAGGCGAGGCTCGTACCCTTGAACAGGATGAGTGCCTGGTTGACCAGGGGAGGCAGCGCCGCGCGCCAGGCCTGCGGCAGGATCACAAGCCGCAGCGTCCTGATGCGTCCTAGGCCCAGGGCGCGCGACGCCTCGTACTGGCCCGGTGGTATGCTGCGGAGCCCGCTCCGCAGGTCTTCCGACATGTAGGCCGCCGAGTACAGCAGTAGGGCGACAGCCGCGAACAGGAACTCAGAGTTCCACTCGTTGACGAGCCGGTTCAGCACGGCTGGCAGCAGCTCGGAGATTGCGAAGTACCAGACGAAGAGCTGCACCAAGAGGGGGACAGAACGATGGTACTCGACGTAGGTCACCGCGACGGTCCGTGCCAGACGGGACGGGGACGCCCGCAGGCCCGTGACGACCATCGCCAGCGGGACCGCCCCGATCCACGCGGCCGCAGTCAGCTCCAGGGTCGTCAGCGCGCCGTCGAGCAGAAACTGCGAGTATTTGCCAGCTATGACCGCGCCGTAATCGAGTGCCATGGGGGCCCCAGTCAGTCGCGGACCAACGGGGCGCCCACGGGCACCTCACGGACCATCTTCAACTTCGAGCCTGCGCCGAACCACCTGTCATACAGCGCCTGCGCCTTCCCGCTCCGCTCCAAGTCGTCGAGGTAGGCGTTGATGGCTGCCTTAAGCGTGTCGTTGCCGCCCTTGCGCATCACGAACGCCTGTTGCGCGTTCTCATAGATCGCCGGGAGGACGGTCGTCCGGTCTCCCCGGGGGTCCTGGTGCCGCAGGGACGCGAGCGTCGTCTCTGTCATCAGCAGCCCTGCGATCTTCCCCTGTCGCAGGGCGAGGTAGGCGGCCGGCGTGTCATCAAAAGAGATGACGGTTGCCTTCGGGAAGCGTGCCTGCGCAATGCCTTCGAGCGACGACCCCTTCGCGACGCCGATCTTCCGGTCGGCCAATTGCTCGCCCGTGGTGAGGCCAGAGTCCGCCATGACCATGATCTTCGAGGCGACCATTGCATAGACATTGCTGTAATCGACTTGCGCTTCCCGCTCCTTGGTCCAGCCCAGCAGTGCCGCTTCCACATCGACGCGTCCCTGCAGCAGCTCCGGCACCCTGCCTTGCGCCGTCACCACCTTCAGCTCGGGTACGACGCCGAGGGCCGCGGCCAATCCGCGGCACAGCTCCGGCTCGTACCCGTTCACCTCCCGGGTGAGCGGGTCCTGGAAGCCGAACGGCTCGTAACCGCCCAGGACGCCGCAGACAAGTTTGTACCGGGCTTTGATGTCGGCCAACTGGTCTGCCCGTGCGGCAGCGGGGCACGCCGCCCCGATCAGGAGCAAGGCGAACGCATACACTTGGGTGCGGACCATGTTTCCTCCCGGATTGGGCTGGCCGCGGTTGATGCCCCGGCGCAATCCCTGGAAGCTACCGCTGGTCTGGGTGGGCTGTCTCATAAGCGAAGGCCCGCAGACCATCACCAAACCGGATGACCCGCGCCAGCATAATGCCGCGTTATCGCTTGACGGCCATCGCTTATGCGACATTCGCCTGCCGTCCTCTCACCCTCCTCAGAGACGGCGTGAGGGGAAAAAATGCTCGTTGACAAGCAGGGAGTGCTGAACGCCCCAAGGGCGACGGACGCCGCCGAATTCGCGCCTGCCGACACGCACGGGACCATCAGCGAGCGTTTGGTGCGGTTCTCCCTTGACCTCGACTGGGATGACCTACCCGATGCGGTCGCCGAAAAGGTCAAGCTGCTGATCCTGGACACCGTCGGCGTGTGCATCGGCTCCGCCAGGCTCCCGTCGGGCGCGGCGATGCTGCGCCAATGCTCGGAGTGGAGCGGGGCCGGGCCTTGCACCTTGATCGGGAGCGGCAGCCGGGTCATGGCGCAGTATGCCGCCTTCGGCAACGGCGCCCTCGGCCACGCCCAGGACTATGACGACACGCATACTGAAAGCATCGTACATCCAAGCTGCGTGCTGGTTCCCGCAGTTCTCGCCGCCGCGGAGCGGAGCGGCAGCACGGGCAGGGATTTGGCGGCGACGCTCGCAGCGGTGACGGAAAGCGTGATCAGGCTTGCCCTCCCAGCCGGCGGCGCGATCAACCGGCGGGGCTTCCAGGCCAGCTCGTCGCTTGGCGCGTTCGGCTCTGCTCTGATCGCCGCGCGGCTTGCAGGCTTCGACCATGAGCAGTCGGTCCAGGCGATCGGGATCGCCGGCAGCTTCTCGTCCGGCCTGATGGAGTGCGTCCCGGCGTCCGCCTCGTCCAAGCAGTTCCAGCCGGGCTGGGGCGGCTTCTGCGGGATCATGGCCGCCGACCTGGCCCGCGCCGGCTTCACCGGCCCGCGCACTGTGTTCGAAGGCTCCCTTGGCTACTTCGCCGCGTTCCTTCACGGCATCCCGGTCAGCGCGGCCGACGTCTTCCGGGGGCTGGGGGAGGTTTGGGAGCTGCTGAACGTCCGGCCCAAGCTCTACCCGTGCGCCCACAACATACATGCGGCCATCGAGTGCGCGGCAGCGCTGCGGCGGACCGGCGTCCAGCCGCATGAGATCGAAGCCGTGCTGTGCGAGCCGCCGCAAGGGGCGGTGCCGATGGTGTGCGAGCCCTGGTCCCGGAAGGTGGCGCCACAGACTGGTTACGACGCGCGCTTCAGCCTTCCCTATGTGATTGCCGTCATGCTTGTCACCGGACGGGCAGGGATCGACTCCTACACCGACGAGCTCGCCAATGACGGAGTCATACGCGGGATCATGGCGCGCACGAGCTACCGCGTGAACCCGGCATTCCAATTCAAGGACATGCCCGGCCGGGTCAGCATCACGCTGAACGACGGCTCGGCCCGCACGCACGAGGTTCCCTCGGTGCGCGGCAACGCCACGAACCCGATCGGGCAGGCGGAGCTTCTAGCGAAGTTCGAAGCCAACACGGCGCACCTGGGGCACGAGCGGTCGCGCCTGATCGCGGACATGATCTTGAACATCGAATGCTTGCCGGGGCTGCAGCCTTTGATGGCGGCGATCAGCCCGCCTGTGCACTGAAGATCCGGGAACTTTACGGAAGGGACGGAAATGCCGAGGCTGAACGTGAACGGGATCGTGCGTGACATCGAGGTTGAGGATGACATGCCTTTGCTCTGGGCGCTGCGCGAGGAGTACGGGCTGACTGGAACGAAGTTTGGCTGCGGTGCCGGGCTTTGCGGCGCTTGTACTGTGATGATCGACGGGGTCGCCGCACGGTCGTGTCAGGTCGCTGTCTCGGACGTCGGCTCACGCACGGTCACCACCATCGAGGGGCTGAGCGCAGACCGCTCCCACCCTGTCCAGGCAGCCTGGGTTGCCTTGCAGGTCCCGCAATGCGGGTACTGCCAATCTGGGATGATTATGGCGGCGGCGGCACTGCTGAAGGTGACGCCCGACCCGACCGACGAGCAGATCAACGAAGCGGTATCGAACATCTGCCGGTGCGGCACCTACTCGCGGGTGCGGTCAGCGATCCATCGTGTCGCCAATGCGGGATCAGGGGGTGCAATATGAGTCTGAAACAGGGGATCAGCCGCCGGGCGGCGCTGATTGGGGGCGCCTTGGCCGGCTTGACGGTTGCTGTGGGCATCCCAGGCGCCGCGGCGGCGCAAGCGGACGCGGCTGAGCTGGGCGCCTTCATCCGGATCGCACCTGATGGTGCCGTCACCATCGTCGTTCCGTGCTTCGAACTTGGCCAGGGGTCCCAGACCGGACTTGCCATGATCGTCGCCGACGAACTTGGCGCTGACTGGGCGCAGGTTTCGGTCCGGACGCCGCCGCTGGATGCCCTCTATCGCGTTCCAGGACGACCGGTGCAAAGCACGTCGGGCAGCCAGATGGTCCGCCGCTGGTTCGTGCCCCTGCGCATGTCCGCAGCCGCCGCGCGCGAGATGCTGACGCAAGCCGCAGCCCAGCGGTGGTCCGTTGCCGCAGACGCCTGCACGGTCCGGGATGGGGTGGTCGCGCACGAGGCGAGCGGACGGAGCGCGTCGTTTGGTAGCCTTGCCGAAGCCGCAGCCAGGCTGCCATACCCTGAGAAGCCGACCCTGCGCCCGGCCTTCGCCATCGTGGGCACGTCGGCAAGGCGCTTAGACATACCGGCCAAGGTGGACGGCTCGGCTCGCTACGGAATTGACGTGCGTATGCCCGGCATGGCTTACGCCGCGATCCGCCAGGCCCCTGTCTTCGGCGCCAAGCTCGTATCGGTGGACAACGCCGCAATCCGAGGAAAGCGGGGCATTGTCGCCGTCGTGAAGCTGACGGACGCAGTGGCGGTGGTCGCCGACAGCTTCTGGAGGGCGAAGTCCGCCGTCGAGATGCTCGACATTGCATTCTCGGACGTGGCGCATAGCACCGTAACGTCGAAGCAGATAGCCGACGAGCAATCCACCGCGCTCGACGCCCCCAGCGGCGCCCAGGCGATCGCCGCGGGCGACGCGCGCACTGCGATTGACGGGTGCAAGGCTGCGGGCACCGTCATCCAGTCCGACTTCCGCGTGCCATTCCTATATCACGCACCGATGGAGCCGATGACCTGCACCGCCCACGTCACCGGCGACCGGTGCGAGCTGTGGGTCCCAACCCAGAACCTGACCACCGCAGCCGAAGTCGCGAGCAAGGTGACGGGCCTCCCGGCTACGGCGATCACCGCGCACGCAACCTTTGCCGGGGGAGCGTTCGGACGCAAGTTCGAGCAGGACTTCGTCGCGCAAGCTGTGACGGTTTCCCAAGCCGTCAGTCGTCCGGTGCAGCTGATCTGGACGCGGGAGGAGGACGTGCAGCACGACTTCTACCGTCCCGCGATGTCGGCGCGGCTGACGGCAGGCCTGACCGAGGCGGGGGAGGTGTCCGGCTTCATGATGCGGATCGCAGGCCCCTCCGTGGTGGAGCACACAATCGGTAAGCCCCTCATCAATGGAGCCGACCCGACCGCCTTGCTCGGTGTCTCAACCGAAACGTCCAGCGCGCCCGGCAAGCTGCAGCAGTACTCCATCCTGGACGTGCTGGTGGAGTTCATTCTGCAGCCGACCCACGTGCCCCTCGGCTACTGGCGAGCCGTTGGCGCGTCCCAGAACGGGTTCTTCATCGAGTCGTTCGTTGACGAACTGGCAATTGCGGCCAAGAGGGACCCCTATGCATTCCGCCGTAACCTGCTGAAGGACAGTCCGCGCGCGCTGGCAGTGCTTGACAAGGCCGCCGTGGAGGCCGGGTGGGGCATGCCGTTGCCTGAAGGACGGTTCCGCGGCATCGCCTTCTCGGAATGCGTGGGCAGCTTCGTCGCACAGGTCGCCGAAGTCTCGGTGCAGGGAGACGCGATCAGGGTGCATCGCGTGGTGGGTGCAATTGATTGCGGGACGGCCGTCAACCCGGACAGCGTGGTGGCGCAGATGCAGGGCTGCATCAACATGGGCCTGAGCGCGGCGTTGAAGGAAGAGATCACGGTCGAGGACGGCCGGGTTAGCCAGAGCAACTTCCATGACTATGAGGTCCTGCGCATGGCTGAGGCACCGGTGATCGAGGTGCATCTTGTAAACAGCGGCGGCCAGCTCGGCGGAGTTGGCGAGGCTGGGCTGCCGGCGGTGGCGCCCGCCGTCGCCAACGCCCTATTTGCTGCGACGGGCAAGCGGGCGCGGTCCTTGCCGCTGAGGGGCATCGCTTAGATGCAGGACTTGCCTGCGGCTCCGCCCTGTCCGAGCGGCAGGGCGAGGTCCGGAATATGCCGGCCCGCTTGGGGCCATGCTAACAGAAAGGCCCTGTGCACTGGGACAGCCGTATTGCTGGCCGTCTGTACGGCAGAGCCAGCGCTAGCCCAAGTGGCAGTAGGCGTGCCGGCCATAGACAGACGGATACCAGGCTCGCCGGCTGATGCAGGCAGGGCCGCCCGCCAGGGAGTTGCACCGCCGCCCGGGCCTGATAAGGCTGCCAGCGATGTAGGCCCCAGCACGGCGGGCAATGCGCCCATAGAGGGCGTCAGGGCGCCGCCGGCGGAGGCCGTATTGCCACGCTGCCCGGCTGGCGCCCCAGCGCTAGGCAACGGCACGTGTCAGTGACCGCGGATGCCGCCGACGTCGTCAGGCGGAGACGCCGGGCGAGCCTCAGTTTCCCGAGGGAGCCGTGACCGCGTCCTCCCAAAGGTCCACTGGTCCGAGGCGGTCGGCGCCTTGGACCGCCAGCATCCAGCCAGGATATTCCGGGGGCAGGGTGCTTACCTCGTCGAGGTGCTTGATGTCGTCCGCAGTCAGATCAAGGTCCACAGCTGCAAGGTTGTCCATAAGCTGATCTGGACGCTTGGCCCCAATGATGACAGAGGTCACGGCGTCCTTCGACAACAACCATGCAAGCGCGACCCGGGCCGGGCTGCACCCATGCGCCGCGGCAATCGGGTGGATGACGTCCAGCACGTTCCAGGCACGCTCCTTGTCCACAATTGGGAAGTCGAACCCTGAGCGGCGCGCACCATCGGGCGTTTGGTTGTCACGGCTGTACTTGCCCGACAGCAGGCCGCCGGCGAGCGGGCTCCACACCAGCAAGCCCATCCGCTCCGCCTGCAGCATGGGGATCATCTCGCGCTCCAAGTCGCGTCCGGCAACGGAGTAGTAGGCCTGGACGGACTCGAAGCGGGCCAGGTCTTTGCGGGCCGAGATGCCCAGGGCGGTCGCGATCTTCCAAGCCGCCCAGTTGGAGCAGCCGACGTAACGGACCTTGCCGTGGCGGACGAGGTCATCAAGCGCGCGCAGCGTCTCGTCCACCGGCGTCACGCTATCGCTCTGGTGTATCTGATACAGGTCGATGTAGTCGGTCTGCAGGCGCCGCAGGCTGGCCTCGACGCCGTCCATGATGTGCCCGCGCGAGGCGCCCACGTCGTTCTGGCCTGGTCCCATGCGCATGTAGACCTTGGTCGCGAGCACGACGTCCTTTCGGGCGATGCCGAGGTTCTTGAACGATTGGCCCAGCGTCCTCTCGCTCTGGCCATGGGAGTAGATGTCGGCTGTATCGAAGAAATTGATTCTGGCGTCGAAGCTCGCTTTCACGAGCTCGTCGGCGCCGGCCTGGCCGACGTCGCCGATGTGTTTGTAAACGCCCGCGCCGTCGCTGAACGTCATGGTGCCGAGGCATAGCCTGGAGACGAGTAGGCCGGTATGGCCCAGCGGCTTGTATTTCATTTCACAACTCTCCCGTGGTGATGTCCGTCGTGCAAGTGCGTCACGTCCAGCGCTCAAAAGTTCAATGACTGCACTGTTCCGGACGTACTTGCCTTATGAGTTCATAATAAGCGGCAAGGTCAAGAAATGCAGTTACTCTTACGGCCTTCTTGTTCTGCATATAGAAGATCCAAACATAGTCGTTCTTGTAGGTCTTGTCATTGCAAGTGATGCCGACTCCGCTCCACAATACGACTACGGCATCATCTTCGGTCCATATCTTGGTCACAGCCGGCTTTATGGGCACCTTGAGCCGTTCAGTGACGGGCCGTACCGAACGAGCGATGAGATCGTCGCGGCTACTGTAGGTCCGTGCGGCCCATCCAGAGCCCATGATGGTCCAGGATGCATCAGGCCAAAGGACATCCTGGTAGAAACCTGTTCCACCCGCGGCCCATCGTTCGAAGGCTGCGGTGATAACCTCTCGGTTGGCCTGCTCGTCGCCGGCAGTCTGGTTCGCCCAGACGGCGATGGGCGCTGATACAGCCAGCAGCACCGCGACGGGAATGCAAAGCCTGATCCCTCCAAAGAACAGGTTAGCATGCCTCACCGGGATCATTGCTGTCCCCGATTTGCGAGACGCAGGCCATGATTGCCGTTCTCTCCGCCGTGGAAGCTTCCGCTTTGAGAGGCAATACCTCGTGATGAATATTCTCATTCTGCCGAGCAGCCAGTGTTCCACGATCTTGTTTCCCATCACGTAAATGACCGGGCTGCTACGCTTGCGGGAAGTCCGCACTGAAGCTCGTCTCCTGCCAAGCGTCGAAGTTCGCCCGTAGCGCATCGGGCCGGCTGCAGGCGATCTTCAGCGCCGGGGCGCCCAGCAGCGGGCGCACAATGACCGTCCATCTCTCACTGACACCCCGTGAACAGCCGCCCAATCTCGTCAGATCTTAAGGGACGCGAAGAGTTATGCTCGCGAACGATACGCCACTGACCGTCGGTGCAGCGCCAGACCAAGGTCGATTGATCGAGCACCCCGGCAATGCCGCTGTCGGCGTCGGTCAGCCGCACAGCGAACTCCAGTGTCGAGGTCGCAATGTCCGTGCCGACAATAGCCTGAGGTTCGGCGGTGACCATGTGGTGCGCCTAACCAAGCGCGCTGAACGGCGGTTCCCACATTGCGCCGTAGGTGGCGGCACTGGTCGCGATACGCCGGCCCGGAGACAGGTCGTCGTACAGCAACACGTCGGGGGACGTGAAATCGTAGAAGCGGCCCAGCTTATTCTCGAATGAGAAGGGCGGGTCGCCTGCGCGCTTCTCCCAGCCGACCAGGATCCACCCGCGATGCAGCGAGCCGGGCGAAGCGGCGCCGTCAGACGAACATGCGGCGTGAGTTGCAACAGGTGTGACTACGGCCAGCGCCGCAACTAAAGACATGAAACTTTTCATGGCGGTCTCCTTGTTCAGCTCTGTGACTCCATCGACGCTCCTACGGTGATGATCCAAACTGAGGTGTCGTTGGTCATGATGATGTCATTTCCCGGTCGAAACTGGCACTTGCTTGTTCTACTGCGGCACGCGACTCGTGCTGTCTTCTGCCACCTACTGTGTCCGCACCGAAGGCTTGATGCTGCCAGTCTCTTGCACGATCCTGCCAACCGGGCAGGATCGCTCTTGCCTGCCAGCCCGCGACAGGCAGGTCCCCGTTGGGAGGGCATACATGCCAGGACTGATGGACGACATCCGTGTGCTAATAGACCGTCACTGCCAGATGACGCGCTACGACACGGCGATCGCGGGCTTGACGCTGTTCCGTGCGGCAGCCCGCAGCCCACAGGTCAACACCATGTACCGGCCCACCCTTTGCGTGGTGGCCCAAGGCAGGAAGCAGGTGGCGCTCGGGGAGCGCCTGTTCGAGTACGACGCCAGCAACTACATGATCGTAACGGTAGACCTACCCGTTACCGGATGCATCGTCGAGGCTGACGAGACGCGTCCTTACCTATCGCTTTCAATTGACCTGGACCCTCTCTGCGTAGCCGACCTCCTGCTGGCCGATCCGTCGGCTGCCGCGGTCCGGGAACACTGCGCCAGCGCGCTAGCTGTCAGTCCGCTCGGCGAGGAGCTGCTGGACCCTGTGGCGCGGCTGCTGAGGCTGCTCGACCGGCCCAGCGACGCTGCCGTGCTGGCGCCACTCGTCCAGCGCGAGATCCACTACCGCCTGCTTCAGGGAGAGCAAGGCGGGCTTCTCCGACAGGCGGCGGTGGCGGGCAGCCACTTGTCACAGATCGGCCGGGCCGCCGACTGGATACGCTCGCACTACGCCGAACCGATCCATGTCGAAGCCTTGGCCGGGCAAGCGGGGATGAGCGTCACATCGTTCCATCGCCACTTCAAGGCGATCACGATGATGAGCCCTCTCCAATACCGAACCCGCATCCGGCTGCAGGAGGCGCGGCGCCTTATGCTTGTTGATTCGGAGGACGCGGGCAGGATCGGCTTCGGCGTGGGCTACGAAAGCCCGTCGCAGTTCAGCCGCGATTACCGCCGGATGTTCGGGATGCCGCCGGCCGCAGACGCTGCCCGGCTTCGGCGTGGAGAGGGGGCGGCAACGTAGGTCGGGATGCCGGCGTGGACATCGCGTTGCAGGCCACGTTGTTGCAGTGGGTTAAGCGCGGCACCAACGTCGTTTTGTGCCGATGGACAAGGAGCCTATGGCGTGATCCCGACCTCCATCGCGCGCACGCCTTCCTGCATCCGGGGGCTCAGGGTGATGCCCTGGCACCGTCAACTTGTTGGATTGGGGTCGCGATGGAGCACGATTAGGACGGCGTGCCCGTGGTTACGCCGCAGCGGTGACGCCGGTGATCTCGGCCCAAACCTGAAAGGCTCGGGTCCGAGCTGCTTGATACTGGGCGGCTGGGACTTGGTGTCGGCGGAGCAGGAAGAGGTTGTTGATCCCGGCGGGGTCGTTGCAGTAATCGACGGGCTAAGGCCGATGATGCGTGGTCAATGTGTGAGGACCGACCGCGCCAAGCGGTCGAGCTTGGGCACGACGAGCGTGTCGCCCGTGCGGACGGCGGCAAGGGCCTGGTCGAGCCCAGGCCGGGACCGGTTCGTGCCGGTCAACCCGTGATCGGTGTAGATGCGCTCAGCGGCGACGCCGAGCTTTTCGAGGGCGGTCCTCTGGGCGGCCAGGTCCTGCTTGTCGGTAGAGCAGCGGGCGTAGCCGATCAGGGTGGTCGTCATGGCCAAATGTGTAACGGTAAGCCTCCCCCCAATGATAGAGTTGCCGTACCAGCTATGTGAGACACCGTTCCGCGTGGTTTCATAAGGATCGTCCTGCAGGGATCGCGCCGTCCGCTGAGCGATCCCCTTGCGGACACCCGCTGGAAGTGCGGCAGACCACAACAGGGAGACCGGCATGGAGCAGGACAGGGCAGCCGCGACCCTTGCGGCCCTGGACGAGCAAAGGCGGAAGCAGGCGATGGCCCGCTTCGCTGTGCTCCGCCCTTGCCTGGAGGAGGGCGTTCCCCTCACGCGCGCCGCCGGCGAGGCTGGCGTCTCGGTGCGGACGGCGGAGCGCTGGCTGGCGCGCTACCGCCATGGTGGCTTGTCCAGCCTGGCGCGCCCGACCCGCCGCGACGCCGGCACGCACCGGTCGCCCGCGGACCTTGTCGCGCTCATCGAAGGCATGGCGTTGAAGCGGCCCCGGTCGTCGGCCGCCACGATCCATCGGCGGATCAGCACCGTTGCCGTTGCCAGGGGCTGGCGCGTCCCCTCCTACGGCGCCGTCCATTCAATCATCGGCACCCTCGACCCAGGCATGGTGACACTGGCGCAGGACGGGCCGGCCGCGTTCCGGGACCGCTTCGAGTTGGTCCACCGCCACCGCGCCGCGGCGCCCAACGCGGTCTGGCAAGCGGACCACACCCTGCTCGACCTCCTCATCCTCGACGAGGCCGGCAAGCCGGCCCGCCCCTGGCTGACCACGGTGGTGGACGATCACTCCCGCGCCATCGCCGGTTACACCGTGTTCCTGGGCGCGCCCTGCGTCCTGAACACCTGCCTCGCCCTGCGCCATGCGATCTGGCGCAAGGCCGATCCAGCCTGGCCCGTCTGCGGCATCCCGGACGTGCTCTATGTCGATCACGGGAGCGACTTCACCAGCCAGCACCTCGACCAGGTGGCGGCCAGCCTGCGCTTCCGCATTGTCTATTCCGCCGTCGGGCGGCCGCAGGGCCGGGGCAAGGTCGAACGCCTGTTCGGCACGTTCAACACCGAACTTCTGCCCGAGCTGCCCGGGCACCTTGTCGGTAGCAAGCCGGCCACCACGCCAAGCCTGTCACTGGCGGAGCTGGACTGCGCCATAGGTGCATTCATCGCTGGCACGTACCACGCCCGGCCCCACAGCGAGACCGGCGAGAAGCCGCTCGACGCCTGGCGGGGCCGCGGCTTCCTGCCGCGCAGCCCCGATAGCCTGCAGGACCTCGACCTGTTGCTGGTCATGCTCGCCAAGCCGCGCTGCGTGCGGCGCGACGGCATCCACTTCCAGGGACTCCGCTACATCGACCCGACGCTGGCCGCCTACGTCGGCGAGACTGTCACCATCCGCTACGACCCGCGCGACCTGTCCGAGGTCCGGGTTTTCCACAGCAACCAGTTCCTGTGCCGGGCGGTGAGCGAGGAGCATGCTGGCGAGGTGTTCACGCTCAAGGACATAGAGGCCGCACGGCGCGCGCACCGCCGCTCGCTGCGTGCGGCCATCAATGAGCGCGTCGCGCGGGTGACGGACTTCCTGCCTGCCCAGGCGCAGCTACCCCGGCCCGTCCCGGCCGCAAAGCCGCAGGCGTCGCCTGCCCGGCCCAAGCTGCGCATCTACCGGGAGGATGATCCATGACGACCGCGATGGCCGGCGAGCGGATGGGTGCCTTCATCGCCACCAAGGAACATCGTCGGTTCGCCGAGTTCGCCGACGCCGTACGCAAGCACCGCTACATCGGCCTTTGCTACGGCCCGGCTGGCGTCGGCAAGACCTGCTCGGCCCGCCACTACGCCCGATGGGATGTCGCCGAACCCCTGCTCGGCACTTGGGGGCCGCGCGAGCCGTCTGACGCCAAGGTCTATGAGGCACTCGCCCAGAACCGGGCCATCTTCTACACGCCGACCGTTTGCTGCCCCTTCCGCGAGTTGCACGGCGACATAGCAAAGTTTATCAGCCGGGTGGGCGTCTGCATCGACAGCCACGTTCACCGCGACAAGCTCGTCCATACGGGTCCCATGCCCAACCTGACCGAAGTTCTGATCGTCGATGAGGCCGAGCGGCTGACCACCACCGGCCTCGAACACTTGCGCGACCTGTTCGACCGGACCGGCATCGGCGTGGTCCTGGTCGGCATGCCCGGCATCGAGAAGCGCCTGTCGCGCTACCCCCAGCTCTATAGCCGTGTCGGCTTCGCCCACCACTACCGACCGTTGCAGGGCGACGAGCTGGCTTTCGTGCTCACCCGCCATTGGCGGCAGTTCGGCCTTGCCCTCGACGGCGCCGACTTCACCGATGCCCAGGCGAGTGCCGCCATTGCCCGCATCACCGGCGGCAACTTCCGGCTGCTGCACCGTCTATTTGTCCAGATCGAGCGCATCCTGAAGATCAACGGCCTGTCCGTGATCACCGACGACGTGGTCGAGGCCGCCCGGAGCACGCTGGTGATTGGTGCGACATAGAGGGGTTCTTGTGCCGTATGCCACATAGGCTACTGCTACAGTTGGTGGGACAGGTCCGAAGTTGCAGGCACCTGCGAAGAGCGCAAGTCTGACAGACGACCGATGGATCGCGCGGGCCACGCCAGCATCGCGGTTGCCGCCACGCGCGTCAGCTTCTCCCGCGCGGCGCCATCGCGGGCCAGCGTGGACATGCCCTGGATGACCGCCATGACGTATCCAGCCAGGGCATCTGCGTCCGTTCCTGCATCCATCTCACCGGCCTCGATGGCCTGGACAATCCTGCGGCACAGGCACGCCTCGATCCCGCGCCGGATAGCGGCCAGCTCGGCTTGCACGGCGGCGGCAGCGGCTGAGCAACTGATGGCTGAGCTTGCAAGCAGGCATCCCGGCGGCGTGTCCGCGCCCGTGAAGCCTATGGTTGCAGCGTGCAGCAAGCCCCAGGCCGCGTCCCGCGCCGTCGCAGCCCCTTCAATGATTCCCTCGGACGTGACGGGGCCGGACAGGTAGCGCGCAACCGCCTCAAGGAACAGCCGCTTCTTGTCACCGAAAGCCGCGTAGATGCTCGGTGGCGTCACGCCCATGGCTGCGGTGAGATCGCTGAGCGAGGTCGCTTCGTAGCCATGCCGCCAGAACAGCAGCATGGCCTGGTGTAGTGCGGCATCCCGGTCGAAGGACAGGGGCCGGCCCGTTTTGCGGCGCGGGGTGCGCTCAGCTTCTTTCATATCGTTGACTATGAAATCCATAGCACGTCCCGGCAAGGAGTGATAGATGTTCCATACCGATCACTATGGAAATTGCATATGCCCCTCTCCGACTATCGCACCCTCGGACGTTCCGGCCTTGTGGTCAGCCCCTTGGGCCTTGGCACGATGACGTTCGGCACGACCCGCTGGGGATCGGACGAGGAAGGCTCGCAGGCGGTGTTCAACGCCTACGTAGATGCGGGCGGCAACTTCATCGACACGGCTGACGTGTACTCGGGCGGGCGCTGCGAGGAAATGCTGGGCGGCTTCATCGCCAAGCGCGAATTGCGGGACCAGCTTGTGGTGGCGACCAAGGCTGGGTTCTCGTCCGGTCCCGGACCCCATGCCGGCGGCAATGGCGCCAAGCACCTCCATGCCGCGCTCGACCGCTCGTTGCGCCGGCTGCAGACGGACTATGTGGACCTGTTCTGGCTGCACGTATGGGACTCGGTGACGCCTGCTGAGGAGCTGGCGGAGACCATGGCCGCGCTCGTCCGGTCGGGCAAAATCCGTTACTGGGGATTGTCGAACGCCCCAGCCTGGTATGCCGCCAAGCTCGCGGCATTGGCCGCTGCCCGCGGCACGCCGGGGCCAGTGGCGCTGCAATACTTCTACTCGCTGGTGAACCGGGACATCGAGGACGAGCACATGCCGCTTGCAGCGGACTCCGGCATGGGCATCGTGCCGTGGAGTCCGCTTGCCTTTGGCCTGCTGACCGGGAAGTACGACCGCGCGGCCGTGGAGGCTGCTGGGCCGCGGGCGGGCGGGCTGCCGGGTGGCGCATCCGCCGCGGGGGAGAAGCGTCCGGAGGATGACAAGCGGCTGGACGGCGCCAACCCGTTCGGGGACACGCTGTTCACCGAGCGCAATTGGGGCATCGTGGACGCGGTGCGACGGGTCGCCGCGGAGGTGGGCCAAAGCCCGGCGCGCGTCGCGCTGGCCTGGGTAGCTGGCCGTCCTGGGGTCGCGTCGGTGCTGATGGGTGTGAGCCGCGCCGAACAGGTGTCCGATAACGCCGCGGCGCTGGACATCGTTCTGCCAGCAGAGCACCGGGAAGCACTGGATGCCGTGAGCGCCCCGGATCCCCGTCAGCTCTACAGCTTGTTCACGCCAGGGCTTCGCAAACATGTGGTGTTCGGCGGCAGTGCCGTCAAAACCTGGCCGTACTAGATGATGGAAGGAGGCACTACAGCCGCAGTTGCTGGCGGGTGAATGGGGGGAACAGCGCCATCTAACTTTGGTAGAACTCCGCCACTTATCGCTGAAGGTCACACCATTTTCCCGTCCGACAATCAAAGTGTCCGCTTTCCCGTCTGCTGTCCAGGGTTGGCGGACACTTCGGGGGTGGCCGCCTGAGGTTCGTTTGACGGACACCTCTGGCTTTAGCTGCCGATCAACGTGCTGCGGCATCAAATAGCCAACCTGCACAGCTTCGTGGTCACAGGGCCATGATGGAACGAGATGTAAAACAGACAGTTCTGTTCTGATCGCTGGTGCGACATTGACGCATCAGTGCCTGGTTGGGGAGACCACACAGCATGGCCAGCAAACTAGCGACTCTGACGTCCGCGTCCCTTGGCGCGCTGCTCGCGTTTGGCAGCCCGGGCCTGGATGCCCGCGCGCAGACAACCCCAGCCGCCGCACAGGACAGCGGCACCTTGCAGCGTGCTGACGCCGACATGCGCCGCGTGATCGAGAAGCTGATGCAGCTCGGCGCCAAGCCGATCGGCACGCAAAGCGTCGAGGAGACCCGCCGCGGGCCTTCGCCGGCCGATGCCGTGAAGGCGTTGCTGCGCGACCAGGGCAAGGACCCGGCCGCGCTGATGGCAGCTATGGGCGTCAAGAAGCAGGACATGACCTATCCGACGGCGGGCACCACACAGGCGATCCGAATCTACACGCCGGGTAACGCCAGCGGGCCACTGCCCGTGATCGTCTACATCCACGGCGGCGGCTGGGTCATCGCGGACCTCGACACCTACGAGAGTTCTGCCATGGCCCTGGCCAAGAAGACCGGCGCTATCGTCGCCAGCGTCGAGTACCGCCATGCGCCGGAGTTCAGGTTCCCAGCAGCGCACGAGGACACTTTCGCCGCCTACAAGTGGGCGTTGGAGAACGCGGCCAAGTTTGGCGGCGACCCGAAGCGCCTGGCCATTGCTGGTGAGTCTGCCGGCGGCAACATGGCCATCGACGTGGCAATCCGTGCCCGGGACGAGAAGGTGCAGATGCCCCTGCACATGCTGCTGGTCTATCCGGTGGCCGGCACGGACCTGACGACGCTGTCCTACAAGAAGGACGAGCACGCGGTCCCGCTAAGCAAGCCGGCGATCGAGTGGTTCGTGAAGAACACCATCCAGAGCCCGGCCGACCTGCAGGACCCGCGGCTGAACGTCTATGGCAAGGCCAATCTGGCGGGGCTGCCGCCGGCGACGATCATTAATGCGGAGATCGACCCGCTAGCATCCGACGGCCAGTTGCTGGCCGAAAAGCTGCGTGCAGCAGGGGTGAAGACGACGCACGAGCTATACAAGGGCGTTACGCACGAGTTCTTCGGCATGGATGCCGTCGTCGGCGACGCGGCAAAGGCACAGGACCTGGCCGCGCGTGAATTGAAGGCGGCGCTGGCGGGCAACGCGGGACGTCCCAACTGAGAGCCAGGGAGCCTTCGCACCAATATGGTGCGAAGGCTCCCAACTCGGACCATTGGCGACGATTCGTGTTTATGCCGAGCACGGCATAAGCGTAAATCGTCGCCATGGCCCGTACGGGGTCTGGGGAGCTAGCGATACCGTTGGCGAATTCAGGGTTGGCTATTTGTTCACGCCACCTGCCATTCTGGCGGCCCCGCTCTACCGGGGTCGAGGATGGCCCCCGCGGTTCCGGAACGGGCACTGCGGCGGGCCGGGCGAATTCGCCAACGGTATCCGCTGCTACCCGACCCCCGAGTTGAGGTCACCGCATCCAATGAGACTTCAACCGTGTAAAGATGTCTGATATCGGTGCCAAGCTGCGGCACGGGCGCGAGAATTATTCCGCCCAGTCAGGGCACGATGTACTTTGGGAGGCTAAAACGAATGGACCAGGACTCTAAAAGAATTGAGGCAGCTCTGGTCTCTGAAGGCGTAAACCGCCGTTCGCTCGTCGGCCGAATTGGCGCGGGCGCCTTAAGCGGGGCAGCGCTTGGCGCGATCGCGACAGGGATGGCCGTCAGCACCTCTGTGCCTGCCCAGGCGCAAACCATCACCGATGCGGACATCCTGAACTTTGCATTGAACCTCGAATATACCCTGTTCAGGTCAGAACCCGAAAATCCTTGGGCGAGATGATGCGGAAGTTGTCGGTTACCGCATCGCAATAGGCATTCCACTTTCTGGGCACCTCCTCACGCAGGAACCCCAGGATCGCTGT
>JAABUU010002112.1_pt1 | contig 29478 bp, 26 predicted proteins | sample 5559301 | NCBI WGS metagenome assembly JAABUU01 (sample SAMN10711884, study PRJNA513360) | rock metagenome | isolation source: Antarctica rocks | place: Antarctica: Victoria Land, Richard Nunatak white
AGCAACAGCATTGCCAGAATCACCGCGCCATAAATCACCTGCCGCCCCGACTCGGCGATTTGCATCACCGACAAAATCGACTGCAGTAGCGTGATCAAAATCACCCCCGCAATCGTGCCGAGATACGGGCGTGGTTCGAAGTCAGGTTACACATGATGCTGGGTTGGCGCTCGCAGAGCGGATAATGGCACCCTCATGTTTTCAGGTGAGGTGCGTGTATGGATCGAGGTGTTGGCGCAGCAGCACGGCTGCCCGAGGGCGACCGCAAGGACCTGGCCATTCAGGCGTTGGCCGGCTCGGGGACGGTCAGTGATCTCGCCGCCCGGCACGGGGTCAGCCGCAAGTTCATCTATCAGCAGACGCACAAAGCACGTGCTGCGCTGGACGATGCCTTCTCGTCGGCCACGCCGGACGACGAGGTGCTATTCGAGTTGGCGGTGACCAAGGCGTGGTTGCGTCAGGTGATCGTCGGGCTGACGCTGATCTGCCGCAGCTCGTATCGCGGCGTCGTGGAGTTCCTGCGTGACCTGCTGGGCGTGCCGGTCAGCCTGGGCTGCGTCCACGATGTGCTCCAAGCAGCCACGCGGCAGGCGAGCGTGATCAACCGCGACCAGGACCTATCCCGCATTCGGGTGGGTTTGCATGACGAGCTCTTCCAGGGCGCCACGCCGGTGCTGGCCGGCGTCGATGCCCACTCGACCTACTGCTACATTCTGGCAGCAGAGCAGCATCGTGACGCCGACACCTGGGGCGTGCATCTGCTGGATGCCGCCGCGCAGGGACTGCGGCCCGACTACACGATCGCCGACGCCGGGCAGGGCTTGCGCGCCGGGCAGAGGGCCGCCTGGGGCGACACGCCGTGCCACGGCGACGTGTTCCACATCCAGCGCCAGTGCGAGAGCCTGGCCAACACGCTGCAGCGCCTTGCCCAGGGCGCCACGTCACGTCGCAAGGCGCTGCAAGCCAAGGCTGGCCGCGCCGGGCAGCGGGGTCCAGATCACGAGCTCGCCGCCCAACTGGGGCCTGCGCGGCAGGCCGAGGCCCAGGCGCATTGGCTGGCCCGCGACATCCGAACGCTCGTCCACTGGCTGAGCCACGACGTTCTCGCCTTGGCCGGCCCAGACCTGGCAACGCGGCAAGAGTTGTTCGACTTCATCGTCGCCGAGTTCGCCGCTCGCGAGCCCGAGGACGCACGACGCATCCGCCCTCGGCCTCGATCTCCCGCAGCAGGCGGATGGCTGCGACGTTGTCGCCGGCACGGGCCTTCCAGCCCTTTGCCAGGTCGCGCTCGCCGTCCAGGCGGTAGGTGCGGGCCGGGATGCGCTCGGGCGCCGGAGCCGGGGAAACGTCCTCGACGTCCTCGCGGAAGCGCGGGCTTGAGGTGGCTCCCAGCGTGAGGCCGCCGGACAAAGCGATGGTGTCGAACAGCGAGAGGGTGAGCTGGGACATAGGGTGTCAGCCTTTCGGACGAACGCCGACCGCCCGGCTGCCTGGGGAGGCTGCCGGGCGGTCGGATACGGATGAGGCTCGCCTGCTGAGGGCGAGCGGATGGATCAGCTGTTAGCCGGGTCGGTTCAGAAGCGGGCTACCGGGAGCTGCAGGGCACCGCGGCCTCGGCGAAGTTCATGGCGTTAGACCCGGGAGAGGGCGTGGTTCAAATCAGGGTAACGCCCAAAACGAGAAATCCTCTTACTATCAGAGCTCTATCGATTTCCGGTGTTACCTGGAAATGGCACTTTTTGAACCACGCCCAGTTCGGCGTCCTGCTGGGCGGGCTGATCGTCGTCGAGCAGATCTTCAGCATCCCCGGGCTGGGCAGGGGCATGCTCGAGGCGATCTCGGCTCGCGACTATCCGATGGTCACGGCGAGCACGCTGGTGTTCGCGGCGACGTTCGTGGTCGTCAATGCGGTCATCGACCTGCTGTATCCGCTGCTCGACCCCCGGCAGCGGTTATGACTGTCACACCTGGCGCCAGGTTCTGGCGTGACCTGGCGCGGCACCGCGGCGGTGCATTCGGGCTCGCAGTCCTTGGGCTGTTCCTGGTCCTTGCGGTCCTGGGACGCTGGATCGCTCCTTATGACCCCAACATCGGCGTCATCACCGAATCGCTATCCGAGCCGTCGATGGCGCACCTGTTCGGTACCGACGAGTTGGGCCGGGATATCCTGAGCCGGGTGATCGAGGGCTCGCGTATCGCGGTCGCGGTGGCTGGCCTGTCCGTCGCCATCGCATTGCTGGCCGGCGTCGCCATCGGCGTGGTCGCGGGCTACGCCGGCGGGGTAACCGACACCATCCTGAGCCGCGCGCTCGACATCCTGTTCGCCTTTCCCACGCTGCTGTTGGCGATCATCATCGTCGCCGTGCTGGGGCCGGGGCTGCTCAATGCCACGCTGGCAATCGCGATCGTCTACACGCCGCGTTTTGCCCGCATCGCGCGGGCCACGGCGCTTACGGTCCGGTCCCACGAGTTCCTCGACGCGGCGCGGCTGGCCGGCTTGCGCCCATGGACCATCCTGTTGCGGCACATGCTGCCGAACGTGCTGCCCTCGGTGGTCGTGCTGGCGGCGCTGAGCATGTCCACGGCACAGTTGGCCTATGCCTCGTTGAGCTTCCTCGGCCTGGGCGTCAGCCCGCCCCAGGCCGATTGGGGGAACATGCTGTCGAAGGCGCGGGACTTCGTGACCATCGCGCCATGGCTGGTCATCTGGCCGACCGTTGCTCTGGTGCTCTTGATGCTGGCTTTCAACGTGCTTGGCGACGCAGTCCGCGACGTGCTCGACCCGCGCCACGAGGCCGGGATGCCGCCGCACAATTCGGTTTGACCTGCCGTGCTTGCGGCACCCCTTGTGAATGGCGCGTGTGTCTCCCGCACGTTCCAGAACACCGGGAATAATGTTGCCTTGAATTAGACCTAACGTGGAGCGCAATCGTGGAATCACTGGAGGTGCATTCGCAGCTCTTCGTGGGTGCTGTAGTGGTAGCGGCGCACGGTCGCGTCTGTCAGCGCGCGGTTCATTCGTTCGACCTGACCGTTGAGGCAGTTCCAAGCCCGGGCAGCCTCCGCTACTGTGCAAATAGTTAGGGAGTGTGGCGCATTGGATTTTTCGGGCTTGTTTGCGCGAGGCGTTTCGCTGGTCGGCGGCGGGGCGCTGTTAATGCGACGGCTGAAGCACGGTGCGCCCGAGCCGGCCTGGGGGAGCGCTCCAGCCATTCCGGAGGCGAAGCCGCAGGGTAACGTTCCGACACTGAAAATGCCGACGGCACGGGGATGGGGCTCAGGGCAGACGCCGATCGCGGCGCCGGGTCTCAAGGTCAACGCTTTCGCCGCCGGGCTTAGGCATCCGCGCTGGATTCTCGTGCTGCCGAACGGCGACGTCTTGGTCGCGGAGGCCACGGAAGCGAGCCGGTCCGCCAGGAGTGTCTTCGACTACGCCATGGTCACCACGATGAAGCGTGCTGCAGCGATGGGAGAAAGCGCCAATCGCATCAGCCTCCTGCGCGACACGGACGGCGACGGCGTGGCGGAGACCCAGGAGGTCTTCATAGAGGGATTGCGTCAACCGTTCGGCATGGCCGTCCTGGGCAGCAGCTTTTATGTCGGCAACACCGATGGCGTGGTTGTCTTTCCTTATGCCGAGGGTGCGAGCCGGATCACGGCGCCGGGCCGGAAACTGGTCGACTTCAAGCCCGGCGGCCATTGGACACGAAGCCTACTGCCGAGCCCTGATGGTCAGAAGCTCTATGCCGGCGTCGGCTCGCTCAGCAACATCGGCGACGAAGGCTTGGAGGCCGAGGCAGGGCGTGCGGCCATTTATGAGCTCGATCTAGTAACGGGCAGCAGCCGCATTTTCGCCAGCGGCCTGCGCAACCCGGTGGGCCTCGCATGGGAGCCGTCGACAGGTGCGCTTTGGACGGTCGTCAACGAGCGCGACGGCATCGGCGACGAAACGCCGCCCGACTATCTGACCTCGGTGCGCGATGGAGGCTTCTATGGCTGGCCCTATTGCTACTGGGGCCAGACCGCAGACAACCGGGTGGCGCAGGATGTCAAGGCGGTCGCAAGCGCGCTGAAGCCGGACTACGCGCTGGGTGGGCATACCGCGTCGCTGGGCTTGTGTTGGGTTCCAGCCGGCACCCTGCCGGGGTTTCCGGAGGGGATGGCGATCGGGCAGCACGGGTCGTGGAATCGCAGCAAGCTGAGTGGCTACAAGCTCGTCTTCGTGCCGTTCGAGAATGGACGGCCATGCGGCCCGCCGCGAGATATCCTGTCGGGGTTCCTCAGCTCCGACGAACGCGCGTCCTATGGGCGGCCGGTCGGGGTGGCGCTCGGCGCAGACCGCCGCTCTTTGCTGATGGCGGACGATGTGGGCAATGTGATCTGGCGCGTGACGGGCGACGGTCCAGCCTGAACGTTTCAGCTTGCCCGGCCCGGAGCTCGTGGCGAGGCGCCGCATTTGGCTGGTCGCACCGTGTCGGCGACACAACGGCGTGGTCGTCGCGAGCGAAAACGAGCGGCAGCTTCTCCCGCTCTCCAGCCCAAAGCGGTCGGCCCGCTTCCGGCCAAAACTCACCCACCCCTTGTTCGTTTAAGGCAATGTGAACCTGTCCGGACTGCCAAGTTCGAGCAGTCGGTCCAGCGTGCCGTCGGCAGGCGCGACGTCTATCGCCCGACAACGGTTCCTACGTGATCGCAGCCCACGCTATAGTCGCCGACGTCGTGGCGTTTGCTGATTTTGGCCCCCTGTAGACCCTGATCGAGAAGTGCTCCACGCTGAAAACCTGCATCGGCCAGCCGCACGGCTGCCGGTCACCCACACCGGCCTTCTTGCGTCCATCCAAGCTGAACACTCGAACTGCAACGGGGCATTAGCATGACGGATTGGCGCGCTGCGACGACCCTCGCCGGGCATATCGCCTCATCCTGGCGCGGTGGCCCTGGTGGCGCCTTCCTGCTGTTCGATACCGATCGAGTGCAGGCCAGTATCTGCGGTGGTCTGGCCAGCCTGGAACATGGGCAGGCATTCACCCTGGACACGCCCAGCCGTTACGCAAGTATCAGCAAGCACGTGCTCGCCACCTGCCTGCTGCTGGAGGGGATCGAGCTGGAGGCGCCGCTCGGTACTCTGCTGCCCGGCTTGCCGGGTGCGTTCGCTGCGGTCCCGCTGGGGCGGACACTGGACATGACCGGCGGCCTGCCGGACATGATGGAGCTGCAGTGGCAGCTCGGCGTGCCGTTCACCGCGACGCTCACGGCCGAGGACGTCGGCGCCACGCTGCACCGGCTGCGCGCCACCTGCACCCTGCCAGGCGCGGAGATGGCATACTCCAACACCGGCTGGAGGCTGGGACAGGCAGTGCTGGAAAGGCAGGTCGGCGCGCCCTACGCCGAGTACCTCCGCCGCCGACTGTTCGAGCCGCTCAATCTCGCTATGGCGTTTCCCTACGACGAGGCAGAGCCGGTGCCGGGACTGGCCACGGGATACTGGACGGGATCGAACGGGTGGCAGCGGGGCCGGTACGGGATGCACATGTCGGCATCCGGTGGCATTGCGGGCAGTGCGGCGGCGCTGGCGCGCTGGGCCGGAGCGCTTATGGGCGGCCGGGCGCCGCTGGCGGGAATTCTGCAGCGGCTGGCGGCGCCGCGCGCCTTCGCAGGCGGGGCGGCGAGCGCATACCGGCTGGGCCTGGTCGAGCTGTGGCTGGGCGGCACGCGGCTGCTGGCGCATAGCGGGTCCTTGCCGGGCTACCGCAACCACCTGTTGATGGCGCCGGAGCAGGGCGTGGGCGTCGTGCTGCTGCTCAACCGGGACGAGGACCCGCTGTTGCCAGCTTTGCGCGTGATGACAGCGCTGCTCGGCGAACCACCACCGGAGCCGGCACCCGACCTACCGGCCGGCCTGTACGCGGCCGCGGACGGGCCGACCTGGGCGGAGATCCATCCGGAGGCCATCGAGTTCATGGGCGCGCGGGAAACGCTGCTGGCGTCCGGCAGCCGGGTCCGCTCAATCCCGAGCACGCTGGAGATGGACCTGTCGGTCAGCGTCGGCGCAATCGAGGGCATGATCGGTGGCGTGGTCCGGCACCTGCACCGTGTCCCATACGGGCTGGCGCTCGACCCCGCTCTGGCGGGGGCGTGGCGGGAGGAGGTTTTCGGCGCGGAGCTGACGATCTCCGGCGATGGGGCGGCGCGTTGGCCCTGGATGGGCAGCCTCGGGCGGGAGGTGGCCTTGACGCCGTTGCCGGGCGGGCGGGCCCTGGCAGACCTGCGGCACCTGATGTGGCGCCACCGTCCCTGCGTATGGCTGGATGCGGAGGGCAGCCTGCGGGTGGCCAGCCACCGTGCCCGCGTGCTGCGCTTCCAGCGGGTGTGAGCCGCCCGGCTACTTGTCCAGGTTCCAGTACAGGATGACCGGCGAGTCCAGGAACCCGATGACCGTGCTGCGCAGCGCCACCGGCTGCTGATACTGCCCCATGACGATATAGGGCTGCACCTTCGCCAGATATCCGTGCAGCGCATCCAGCGCTGCAGGGCGGGCTGCATCGTCGGCGTCCAGGAAGGCCTGGCGCAGCGTCTCCGCCTCCTCGTCGCAGGGCCAGCCGGGGAAGTTGCGGCCATTGCAGGCCATGTTGGTGCCGATGTTGGTCAGAGGCGAGTGCATTGTCGGCCCGCTGGCGCCCGTGGCGAACAGGTTCCAGCCGCCCTTGTCCGGCGTGCCGCGGTTGGACTGCCGCCCGGCCGTCGTGCCCCAGTCGGCCCAGGCGATCTCCACGTTCATGCCCGCACGCTTCATCTCGTCTGCCGCCACCTCGGCCATCTGTCCGATCCAGGCGATCTCGTGTGTCGAGGGAAAGACCAGCGTCTCGCCCTTGTAGCCCGCCTCCTTCAGCAGGGCGCGGGCCTTCTCCAGGTCCGGCCGGATGGCCTCCGTTCCCGCCTGCGTGCCATAGGGGCCGCCGCAGATGAAGAAAGACCGGCACTCCGTCCAGTTCTGCTTGTCCCCGAAGCCAGCCGCCATGATGTCCGATTGGTCGATGATGTAGGCAAGCGCCAACCGGGCGCGGGGGTCGTTGAACGGCGGGTATAGCGAATTGGGCCGCAGCATCGTCTGGTTGCTGAGGTCGGTGAGCTTCTGCACGCGGATGTTTGGATTGCGGCGGACCAGCGGCAGCAGTTCCAGCGCGGGTTGCTCGACCACGTCGACCTCGCCTGCCTGCAAGGCGGCAACGGCGGTGGACGGGTCGGGGATCACCTGCCACTCCACCCGGTCCACCTTAACCCGGCGGCCACCTGCCAGCCCGTCCGGGGGCTCGTCCCGCGGCACGTAGTCGGGGTTGCGATCGAACACGGTCAGCGCGCCGCTGACCCGCAGGTCCTTGTTGAAGCGGAAGGGGCCGGAACCGATGGCGGTGGTGATGGGTTGCGCCGGGTCGCCGGCCAGGTCCTGCGCCCGCATGATGACCGGCACCTGGCCAATGCCGGAGCCGAGCGAGAACAGCATCGCCGGATAGGGCCTGGACAGCTTGATCTCGAAGGTGTCGGGATCGATCGCGTCCATGCCGGCGACCGACCCGGCCAGTTTCTGGCCCACAACGTCCCGCTGCATCCAGCGTTGCAGGGACGGGATGACGTCCGCTGTGGTCACATGCTGGCCGTCATGGAACTTCAAGCCCGGCCGCAGCGTGAACCGCCAGGTCAGCCCGTCGGCCGAGGTGCTCCAGTCCCGCACCATTTGCGGCTTGGGCTGCAGCTTGCTGTCCCAGGCGAACAGCGTCTCATAGACCATCAATCCATAGATGCGGGTGATGACGATGCTGGCAAAGCCGGGATCAAGCTGCGACAGGTCGGCGCTGGGCACCACGCGCAGCACCTTGGGCGCCGTCTGCGCCTGCGCGGCCGTGGCCAGCAGAGCGGTGACCAAAACCCATCGGGCGATCCACATCGAGCCATCCTCCAAGTTGTGCACAGGACTGCACCATGGCGGGGATGGCCGGGCAAGCAGGCTTCATCCGCGCGCCGAGCTTCTCGTTCAGCGTGATGCGCCAGGCGGCGATAAAGCGGCAAGCAGCAGACCGCTTCGCCCAGTGCAGGGGCTGAACGCCTCGGCGGCCTCGTCGAACGTGCCGCAGCCATGCTTCCGGAACCAGCAACGGATCAGGATTCGGCGGATGTCGTTGCGCTTGGCCAGGCCGGTCCGCGCAGGTCCGCCTTCGCCGGACACACGCAGCCATCCATGATCCCGCCGATCTCGGCAGCCGAGAGGACGCCGATCTCGGCGATGAACACGATCCGCACCCGGGGTGCCCCTGGCGTAGGTGTGCCGGCTGCGGCCAACGTCGCGCGCCCGCCAGCGAGCTGAAACAGAAGCTGGCGGCCGGGCTGCTCCACCGTCTCGAACAGCCCCTTGGCCCGGGCGAGCTTCGGAGCAAGCCGGCCGATCGACGCCTGCAGGCGAGCCAGGGAGACCGGCTGCTCGGATGTCCAGCTGAGGGCTTCGAACCGGTCGGCCGCCGGGCGGCGCCGGCCTGGGTCGCGCGGCGGCGGCAGACGGTCCGGGTCGTCGGGGAACAGCAGCGCCGAGGGCACCTGGCCGTGCAGGGCATCAACAACGACCGCTGCCGGCCTGGCCGTCGCCACGGCGGCCCGGACCCGTTCGCGCCCAGCGGCGTCCACGAGGTCCACCTTGCTCAGCGCCACCACGTCCGCGGCCCGGAGTTGCGAGCGCAGCAAAGCGTCGTTCAACGCCTCCGCGGGAGCCGTCGCGTCCACCACGCAAAGCACCGTCTCCATCGGCGCCTCCCGCCAGATCACGGGGTCCATAAGGTTGCGGACGATATCCGCCGGGTCGGCCACCCCGCTGGTCTCGATCACGATGGCTTCCGGGCGCGGGCTGCGCCGCAGGATGGCCGCGAGCGTGCGCAGCAGGTCGCCCTCCAGCGAGCAACAGATGCAGCCGTTGGCCAGGCTGACGATCCCCTCGCTGGCGCCTGCGATCAGTTCGGCGTCGATGTTGATGGCGCCGAAGTCGTTGACCACGGCGGCGATCCGTCGACCCTCGGCATGGGCCAGAAGGTGGTTCACCACCGTGGTCTTGCCGGCGCCCAGGAAGCCGGCAACCAGGAGGATCGGGACGGGCACGCCCGTCAGCCGGCCGCAACGGGCCGGCGCACCGGGCCGGCGCACCGGCCGGTCGGGCCGCGCCGCCACGTCCATCACCCCGTCGGTGATCACCGGACGCCCGCTGACCAAAAGGTGCCTGACGCCCTCCGCCGGGCGGTTCATCGCCGAGAACTCGGCCCGGTCGGTCAGCGTCTCGAGATCGAACACGAGCACGTCGGCATCTGCGCCCGGCTGCAGCCGCCCTTTGGCGTGCATGTCGGGCGTGCTCGGCTCCAGGATCTCCGCTGGGATCAGCGTGCACTTGCGCACACCGTCCAGCAGCGAGACCGCCTGGCGCTCGCGCACCCAGTGGCGCAGGAAGCGGGTGAAGGTGCCGGCGGAGCGCGGGTGGGAGGTGGCGTCCTCCGGCAGCGGCCAGGCGTCGCCGGCATAGGTCGTGCCGTCCGCCAGCGACCAGGGCATCGCGTCCGAGGCGATGGCCCCGCCGGGATACAACACCGACATGTCCAGCAGCTTGCGGTGGCGCTCGTTGTTCTCCGTGTCCAGGATGTGCCAGAGCACCAAGGTCGAGGGTTCCTCGGCCTGCGCCGCCAAGAGTTCCTCGCGGTTGTGGAAACGCCGCCCGTCGGTGACCCGCTGCACCGAATCGTAGCCGGTGCCGTTCCTCGCCTCGAATTCGGGATCGCTGAAGAAGGCGGCGGCCAGCACGGTGGAGCCGGTGCCGTAGGGGTAGGCCTCCAACGTGATCGGCAGGCCTTGCTCCTGCGCCTTCGCGACCAGCCGGGCGCAGCGCTCCACGTCCGTCTTGCTGGAACTGTTGAAGTGGCAGATGTGCATGTGCGCGCCCGTGGCCCCGGCGTAGCCGATCAGGCGGACATAGGCCTCGGCGGCACTTTCCGGGTCGATGCGCGACATGTAGGCGATGTGCGTGAAGGTCGGCACGCCATGTGCCGCCGCCAACTGGCACACCGCCGTCAGTTCCTGCACGCCGGCACCGGGAGCGTAGGCGTTCAGGATGCCAATGCCGATGCCGCCCTCATCCAGCCCGCGCGCAAGGCGGTCGAGGATGCCCTCCACCTCCGTCTCGCTGGCGACGTTCTCCACCCAGCGGCGGTCCCGCATGGCGCGGCCGAACGCCTCCAGCGAGGATTCCTCGTTGGAGCCGGTCATGGCGCCGATGCGGGCGAAGGCCCAGTTGGCAGCGGCGCCGTAGTTCAGCACCCGCCCTTGCGCCGCCTGGCGCCGGTACCAGGCTGCGACCGGCATCACCCCCGCCTCCAGGTCGAGCGTGGTCGTCACCCCGTCGAAGGCCTGCATGCGGTCTGCGGGGACCGACTGACCGTGCGCGTGCAGGTCGATGAACCCGGGGGCCACCACGAGCCCGGCGGCGTCGATCACCCGCTCGGCGCCGCCCAGCCCTGTCCCCACGGCGGCGATCCCGCCATCCATCAGCGCCACGTCACCCACAGCGTCCATCCCGCTTGCCGGATCCACCACCCGGCCACCGCTGATCACCAAGCTACCCATGTCGTCACTCCGCGTACTAGAAAGCCACCCCTGCGGCAGTCCAGCATCAGACCCGGACCGCGTTCGACCGGCAATGGGCCCGCAGTCCAGGTAGTTAAGGCAGATTCTCGGACGCCCGCAATTGCCGGCACCGATGCTGGCACGTGGCGGCGGACGGACAGCCTGAGCCGGCCCGGAGAAATCTTGCGATACCGGACAACTATTAGGCGTGGTTCGAAGTCAGGTTACACGTGATGCTGGGTTGGCGCTGCCAGGGCGGATGATGGCACCCTCATGTTTTCAGGTGAGGTGCGAGTATGGATCGAGGTGTTGGCGCCGCAGCGAGGCTGCCCGGGAGTGACCGTAAGGACCTGGCCATTCAGGCGTTGGCCGGTTCGGGGACGGTCAGCGATTTGGCTGCCCGGCACGGGGTCAGCCGCAAGTTCGTTTACCAGCAGACGCACAAGGTCCGCGCGGCGCTGGACGATGCCTTCTCGTCGGCCACGCCGGACGACGAGGTGCTGTTCGAGTTGGCGGTGACCAAGGCATGGCTGCGCCAGGCGATCGTCGGGCTGACGCTGATCTGCCGCAGCTCGTACCGCGGCGTCGTCGAGTTCCTGCGCGACTTGATTGGTGTGCCCGTTAGCTTGGGCTGCGTCCACGACGTGCTTCAGTCCGCCACACGGCAGGCGAGCGCGATCAACCACGACCAGGACCTGTCAGGCATTCGTGTGGGCTTGCATGACGAGATCTTCCAGGGCGCCACGCCGGTGCTGGCCGGCGTCGATGCCCAGTCGACGTACTGCTATCTCCTGGCGGCGGAGCAGCATCGTGACGCCGACACTTGGGGCGTGCACCTGCTGGATGCCGCCCAGCAGGGGCTCGATCCTGACTATACGATCGCCGATGCCGGGCAAGGCTTGCGCGCCGGGCAGAAGGCCGCCTGGGGCGACACGCCGTGCCATGGCGACTTGTTTCACATCCAGCGCCAGTGCGAAGGCCTCGCCAACACGCTGGCGCGCCTCGCCAAGGGCGCCACGTCCCGGCGTCAGAAGCTGCGGGCCAAGATCGACCGCACCGGCCAAGGGGATCCAGACGACGAGCTTGCCACCCAGCTGGCGCTTGTGCGGCAGACCGAGACCAAAGCGCATGAGCTGGCCCGCGACATCCGAAAGCTCACCCATTGGCTGCGCCATGACGTTCTGGCGCTTGCGGGTCCAGCCATGGCCACCCGGCAAATGCTGTTCGACTTCATCGTCGAGGAACTGGCGCACCGCGAGCCCGGGGATGCGCGACGCATCCGCCCGGTGCGTGTCGCGCTGCAGAACCAGCGCGACACCTTGCTCGCCTTCGCCGGCGTGCTCGATGACAAACTGGCCGACATCGCGCAAGCCCACGCCATCGCCGAGCCCCTCGTGCGTGAGGCGTGCGTGCTGCACCGCCTGCCTAGCACCTCGCCCGCATACTGGCAGGGATGGAACCGGCTCCGAGCGGAGACGGGATGCAAGTTCCACGCGCTCTCCGCCGCGGTGAGCCGGGCCATGGCGGACACGCCTCGCAGCAGCTCGCTGGTGGAGAACCTCAACTCGCGGCTGCGTACCTACTTCACCCTACGCCGCCACCTCGGCGGCTCATACCTGAGCTTGCTGCGCTTCTTCCTGAACCACCGCCGCTTCCTGCGCAGCCGGCATGCCGAGCGCCAAGGCAAGAGCCCGCGGGAACTGATGTCCGGCCACGGCCATCCGCACTGGCTCACCCTGCTGGGCCTGGGACCGCTTCAGCCCCAGCGCGCTTGACCCGGGGAGGCTGACCGCCTCCCGCTCGGAACACCCTTCCCCAGTCGCAATCCGACCCTCACGGGCCGAGGTCTCCGCACGCCTGTGTCACCCGAAAAGGGCAGATTCTGAACCACGCCGCACTGGGTGCTCGACGTCACGTTCCGCGAAGACGACAGCCGCGTGCGCGACCGCACGGCCGCGCGCAACCTGGCGCTTCTGCGCAAGATCGCATTGAATATCGTCGGTCGCGACCGGACATCGAAGGCCAGCGTGCGCGGTCGACGGAAGAAGGCCGCCTGGAACGACGCCTACATGCTCAAGCTCCTGGTTGGATAGCCAATGCGACCGGTGCAATACAGACATGAGATTTCATGCGTAGCCCCTGGAGGCTGAGTGCCCAAAGCAGGAAGAGTTAGGATCGGCATCGACATCGGCGGGACCTTCACCGACCTCCAGGTGCTGGATGAGAGCACCGGCGCGCTGAACAACCTGAAGACGCCGACGACGCCGGATGACCCCTCGATCGGGCTGATGGCTGGCATCGACGAGGCGGCGCAGCGGTTCGGCTTCGATATCGCCGACATCCGATTCCTGCTGCACGGCACCACCATCGCCACCAACGCGGTGCTAGAACGCAAGCTCGCCCGGGGTGTCCTGATCACCACAGGGGGTTTTCGCGACGTGCTCGAAATCGGCCGCCATGCGCGGCTCGATGTCTATGGCCTGAAGCCTGCCCGCCAGGAGGCGCTCGTCCCGCGCGACCGGCGTATTGGCGTCGCGGAGCGCATCCGGGCGGATGGCAGCGTCGAGCGGGCGCTGGAGCCCGGATCGGTCGATGCCGTCCTGGCGGCGATCCGCGCCCATGACGCCGAGGCCGTTGCGGTATCGCTGCTCAATGCCAACGTCAACCCGGCGCACGAACGGCACATGCGCGACAGTGTGCTGGCGGCCTTTCCCGGCCTCCCCGTCTCGATCTCGTCCGACGTCAGCCCCGAAATCCGCGAATACGAACGGACCTCCACGACGGTGCTCAACGCGCTGCTGATCCCCGTCGTCCGCAACTATCTCACCCGGCTCGCTGGCCGCATGCAGGCGCGGGGCATGGCGGCCCGGCTGCTGCTGGTGCAATCGAACGGCGGCGTTTGCTCCGCCGAGGTCGCCAGCGAGCAGCCGGTGCGCCTGCTGCTCTCCGGACCCAGCGGCGGAGCGCTGGCGGCACAGCGCGCATCCCAGCGGTTGGGTCTGCCGGACCTGGTCGGGATCGACATGGGCGGCACCAGCTTCGACGTCTGCGTCGTGCGCGACGGCGGGGTGGCGCTGATGACCCAGGGCGAGATCGACGGGCTACCCGTGCGCCTGCCGATGATCGAAATCCGCACCATCGGTGCCGGCGGCGGCTCCATCGCCTCCGTCTTGCCCGGTGGCCGCCTGGTGGTCGGCCCACGCAGCGCTGGTGCGCGGCCTGGGCCGGCCTGTTACGGGCACGGCGGCATGCAGCCCACGGTAACGGACGCGAACCTGCTGCTCGGTCGGCTCGACGCTGGATTCTTCATGGGCGGGGAGATGGCGCTCGACCTGCCCGGGGCCGGACTGGCGGTCCAGAAGCAGGTCGCTGACATGCTAGGGCTGGGTGTGGAGGCGGCAGCGGAGGGCATCCTGACGCTCACCAATGCTGGCCTCGCTTCGGCCATTCGGCTGAGCCTGTTCGAAAAGGGGCTGGACCCGCGGCGGTTCAGCCTGCTGTCGTTCGGCGGCGCCGGCGGGCTGCATGCGATCCCCGTGGCGGAGGAACTCGGCATCGAACAGGTGGTGTTCCCCGCCGAGGCCAGCACCTTCTCCGCCAGCGGCATCCTGCATTCCGACATCGTGCACGACCTGGCGAGCAGCCGGGTCTTGCGCGCCATGCCTGAGAGCCTGCCAGAGATTCGCCAAGCCTGCCTGGCGTTGCGGCAGCAAGGCGAAAGCCTGCTTGAACAGGACGGGCTGCCGCCAGAGCGTCGTGAGCTCAGCCTGTCGGTCGACATGCGCTACCATGGCCAGGCGTTCGAGCTGGTCGTGCCGTGGGGCGACGTGGAACCGGCAGCGCCCACGCTGGACCGCCTGATCGCCGACTTCCACGCGCTGCACAAGCAGCGGTTCTCCTATGCTAACCCCGGCGATCCCGTCGAGATCGTGACGATCCGCATGACAGCGACGGGGCGCCTGCCAGAGACGCATGCAATACGGGCCGCGCCGGCGATTGAGGAAGCGGCGCAACGGCGGCGGCGGGTGTTCATGGGCGGTGCCTGGCATGACGTCGCGGTCCACCGGCGCGAGGACGTGCGCCATCCGGTCTCTGGCCCGGCGGTGATCGAGGAGGCCTATACTACTGTGTTCGTGGCCTCCGGCTGGACCTGCGGGCCCGGCCAGGGCGGTGACCTCCTGGCGCAACGCTTGCACGTTCAACCAGAACTGAAGGGCACTGGCTTGCTGGGACCGATCGAGCTTGAGATCATGCGCAACGCCCTGACCGCCGCAGCCGCCGAGATGGATGTGACGATCTGGCGCACCAGCCGGTCGACTATCGTCCGCGAGCTGCTGGACTACTCCACGGCGGTGTTCGACCGCGACGGCTACAACGTGGCGCAGTCCGCGCGCATCCCGCAGCACCTGAACTCGATGGGCGCTGGGCTGCTGACGATCGTGCGCGATTTCCTGCCGCTGGAGGGCTGGGAGGACGGCGACGTCGTTATCACCAACGACCCCTACTGTGGCGGCCAGCACATCCCCGATATCCTGGCGTTCCGCCCGGTGTTCGTCGACGGCGTGCGGATCGCCATCGTCGGCACGCTGTGCCACCACCTCGACATGGGCGGCATCTCCGCTGGTTCGTACGGTGCGACAGCGACCGAGGTGTTCCAGGAAGGGCTGCGTATCCCGCCATTGAAGCTGTTCCGGCGTGGGGCGCTGAACGCCGAGGTGCTGGCGATGATGCGGCAGAACGTGCGCCGCCCGGACATGCTGTGGGGCGACCTGCAGGCGCAGCTTGCCTCGCTCGCGGTCGGCGTCGGCAACATGACGAAGCTCGCGGCCCGCTTCGGCGCCGGGGCGATCGTGGCCGCCTGCGCCCGCATCCTCGACAGCTCCGAGGCGGCGATGCGGGCGATGATCGGCCGCATGCCGGACGGGCGCTACGAATTCGAGGACTGGATCGACGACGACGGCCTGACTGATGCGCCGATCCGCATCCATGCCGCTATCGACATCAAGGGTGACGAGATGGTGGTCGACCTTTCCGGCTCCGGCCCGCAGGCGCTCGGGCCGATCAATGCGACCCTCGCGTCGTCGGGTTCGGCCGTTTCCTATGCCGTCATGGCCTGCGCCGACCAGCCGATCCCGGCCAACGCCGGGTGCTACCGCCCGATTACGGTGGTGGCGCGCGAGGGTTCGATCGTGCACGCCCAGGCGCCGGCGCCGGTCGCTAACCGGGTCGCGGTCACGCACCGGCTGGCCACCACGCTGCTGGGCGCCCTGCACCAGGCGGTGCCGGAGCGCATCCCCGCCGCCTATTACGGCGTCAGCTACGTCTGCACGTTCCAGACCATCGGCGAGGCTGGGGACCGCCATGTGCTGGTCGAGATCGAGGTTGGCGGCGGCGGCGGGCATCCCGCGCAGGACGGCCTCAACGGCTATTCTAGCGGCATGCACAACAACGCCAATATTCCCATCGAGATGATCGAGAGCGAGCTGCCGCTGACGATCACCGCTTATGGCATCCTGCCCGGCAGCGCCGGCGCCGGGCGGCACCGCGGCGGCATGGGCCTGGTGCGCGAATGGCGGGTGGACTGTCCGGAGGCGGTGTTCACCGCCAACCTCGAACGCTTCAAGTTCCGCCCCTATGGACTGGCGGGCGGGATGCCGGGGGCACCGGGTAAGCTGTGGCTGCTGCGTGACGGTGAGCGCCGGGCGCTGCCGTCCAAGATCGGCAACTTCCGCCTGCGCCGCGGCGACGTCGTGCGGCTGGAGACCTCCGGCGGGGGCGGCTTCGGCGACCCGGCCCAGCGCCCGGCCGCCGAGGTCTCCACCGATGTTCGATGCGGCTACGTCGATGCACATTAACATCAGGGGGCCTGCCATGCGGTTCATCGCCTTGTCGTTTGCCGCCCTCCTCGCCTTCGCCGCCCCGGCCCAGGCGCAGGACGTCGTGAAGCTGGGCGCTTTCGTTACGCTGTCCGGCATCAGCGCCGATGTGGGCGGGCAGATGAAGGCCGGCATCGAGGTCGCGGTGGACCGCATCGCCCAGGGCTACAGCGTCGGCGGCAAGCCGATGAAGATCCAGGTGATCTGGTATGACGATGAGGGCAAGGCCGACACCGGCCTCAACGCCGTGACCCGGGCGCTGACGGTCGACAAGGTCAACGTTGCCGTCGGCTTCCTCAGCAGCGACGTCTATATACGGGTGATCGACGAGTTCCAGAAGGCGTCGACGCCAGTCATCGCCTGCTGCTCCGCCTCGCTCGCGATCGGCGACAAGATCGCCCGGCAGAACATGCTGTATGCGTTCCAGCTCAGCCCGACCGCGCGCGACATCGCCACCGCGACGATCGGCGCCGTCGCGACGCTGGTGAAGCCGGCTAAGGTGGCGATGCTGAACGAGAACACCGACTCCGGCCGTGACTTCTCCCGCATCTCGCGCGAGTGGCTTGCGGCCCATGCGCCGGGCACTGAGGTTGTGGCAGACGAGTTCGTGCCGCGGGGCGTCACCGACCTCACGCCACAGTTCGCCAAATTCAAGCGGCTGGGCGTCGGCGCCATCGTTGGCGAGGTCTATGGGTCGAGCGCGCCGATCGAATACCAGCAGTTCAACGAGCTGCGGGTGCCGGCGGTGATCGCGCACATGGGCACGAGCGCCTCGGCCGACAGCTTCGTCGCCGAGCATGGCAAGGACATGGAGGGGTCACTGGTCAACGTGCGCTGGATCCCAGGGGACTATACGCCGGTAAGCAAGCCGATGGTGGAGGCGTACAAGGCCAAGACCGGCTTCTCGCCGTCGACCTTCGCGGTGCAGGCGCATGATTCCGCGCTGGTGGCGTTGGAGGCGGTGCGCGCCGGCGGCAGCCTCGATCCCGCCGCGATCGCGAAGGCGCTGGAGGACACGACCTTCGTCGCGGCCTGGGGATCGCGGCACTTTACACCGCTCGCGGAGGGGCACCGGATGCCGGTGGACACGATCGTTACTCAAGTGCAAGACGGCAAGAAAGTGGTGGTGTATCCGGTGGACATTGCCGCCAAGCAGGGCGGCGCCTACCGCGCAGTCCCGCCCTACTCCTGGCAGAAGTGATGCGGTGAAAGGCCAGCTTATTGTCCGTGGCCTCGGCAAGCGGTTCGGCGGGCTCGCAGCCGTGGACGATTGCTCGTTCGAGGTCGTGCCGGGCCAGGTCGTGGGGCTGATCGGGCCGAACGGCTCGGGCAAGAGCACGGTGTTCAACCTGATTACCGGCGCGATCCGCCCCGATCGCGGGCAGGTCGACTACGGCGGTCAATCGCTGCTCGGCCTGCCCTTGCACCGCATCGCCCGGCGCGGCGTCGGGCGCACGTTCCAGGACGTCAAGATTTTCCGCGAATTATCGGTCTGGCGGAACCTTGCCATCGCTGCGCTTGGACGCGGTATCACCGGCTGGCACGGGCGGGGCGAGACGCTGCTGGCCGACATGAGCCTGGGCCACCTGCGCGGCGAACTGGGCGAGAACCTGTCGATCGGGCAGCAGCGGCTGCTCGAACTGACGATGCAGCTGCTCGCGGCGCCGGACCTGCTGCTGCTGGACGAGCCGTTGGCGGGGGTGCATCCGGTGGTCCGCAACCGGATCGCCAGCATCGTTCGGACACAGCGCGCGGCGGGGCAGGCGATATTGCTGATCGAGCACGACATGCGCTTCGTCATGGAGCTGTGCGACCGCATCGTCGTGTTGGACCACGGGGAGACCATCGCCGATGGTCCGCCGGACCAGGTTCGGGCCGATCCGCTGGTGATCGCGGCCCTGCTCGGCTCGCGCCCGGCGGGTGATGCATGAACATCCTCGACGTGGACGCCGTGCGTGCCGGATACGGCCGGCTCGAAATCCTCCAGGGCGTCTCCTTATCCATCGCGCCCGGCGAGATCGTCGGCATCATCGGGCCAAACGGCGCCGGCAAGTCCACGTTGTTAAAAACCATCTTCGGCTATCTGCGTCCGTTCGAGGGCGCCATAGTGTTCGACGGCGCTTCGATCCTCGGGCTGACGCCGGACCGGGTGATGCGGTGCGGCCTTGGCTATGTGGCGCAGGCTGGCGGCGTCTTCGCCGACATGAGCGTGCACGAGAACCTGGCGCTCGGCGGCTACACCTTGGCGTCCCGCAGGGCGGTGAACGACGCGCTCGACCGGGTCTATGCCCGCTTCCCGCTGTTCCGCGCGCGGGCCCGGCAGCGTGCCGGCAGCCTGAGCGGCGGCGAGCAGCGGAGCTTGTCAGTGGCGCGCACGCTGATGGTCGGGCCGCGGCTGCTGGTGCTGGACGAGCCCTCGGCGGCGCTATCGCCCATCGCAATCGACGCGATCTATGACCTGTTGGCCGGGCTGCACGCCGAGGGCATCGCGATGCTCATCGTTGAGCAGAACGTCGACAAGATCATGGCCGTCGCGCACCGGGTCGTGGTGCTCGACATGGGCCGCAACGCGTTCGGCGGCACGACGGCGGAGCTGCGCGCGTCGGACCGCATCAGGCAGCTCTATATGGGCGAGGCGCATTGATCGCCGAGATCCTGGAGTTCGTCGTCGTCGGCGTCGTGCTGGGCGGCATCTACGCGCTGTTCTCGGTCGGGCTGACGCTCATCTTCGGCGTGCTCGACGTCATCAACGTGGCGCATGGCGAGTTCTTCACCCTGGGCGGCTACGCGGCCTTCATGGCGGTCGTGCTGCTGCATCTGCCGCCGGTGCTCGGCCTGCCGCTGGCCGTCATGGTGGCTGGGGCGGTGGGGTTTCTGGTCTATCCGGTGCTGATCGGCCCGCTGCAGCGCCGGCTCGGCAAGCGGCCGGCCGGGCCGCTGTTCCTGGTGCTGACGCTCGGGCTATCCGCGGTCATGCAGAACTCGATGCTGGCGGTGGCCGGCGGGGAATACCTGCGCGTGCCGCCATTGATGCGTGGCGGCGTTGACCTCGGGTTCACCTATGTCAGCAACCAGCGCGTGATCATCCTCGCCGTCGCCTGCGCAGCGCTGGCAGCGCTGTTCCTGTTCCTGCGCTACCACCGGCAGGGTGCTGCGATCCGGGCCGTGGCGCAGAACCCGGTGTCCGCCCAGGCCGTCGGCATTCCGCTCACGCGCATCTTCACCCTCACGCTCGGGCTCGGCTGCGGCCTGGCCGGGCTCGGCGGGGCGCTGATCGCGCCGCTGTTCAACATCTATCCCTCGGTCGGCTTCTCGCTCACGCTCAAGGCCTTCGCCATCACGATCCTGGGCGGCATGGGCAACGTGCTGGGCGCGCTGATCGCGAGCTTCATCGTCAGCCTGACCGAAGCGCTTTCGGTCCTGGTAATCCCGTCGGAGTGGTCCAACGCCATCGCCTTCGGCCTCATGATCGCCGTGCTGCTGGTGCGGCCCGACGGCATACTCGGGCGCCGGCGGCGATGACCCGGCGCGTCCTGCTAGCCCTAGCCTGCGTCCTCGCCGCCGCCGTGCCATTGCTTTGGTCGCACCCTTTCGTGCTGCATATCGCCACCCAGGCGCTGATCTGGGCGCTGCTGGCCGCAAGCTGGGACTTGCTGGGCGGCTACGCCGGGCAAATCTCGTTCGGCCATGCCGGGTTCTTTTCGATTGGCGCCTATGCGGCTGCGATCGCGACCCAGCGATTCGGCGTGCCGTCCTATGCGGCGATGGGCTTGGCGTCCGTGATTTCTGCCGCCGTGGGCCTGGCCGTTGGCTTCCCGGCGCTGCGGCTGCGCGGCCACTATCTCGCGCTGGTGACGCTCGGCTTCGGCGAGATCATCGCGCTCGTGGCGCAGAACTGGGAGGCGCTGACCGGCGGACCCTTTGGCATGCATGATTTCGGCAGCTTCGGCGGGCTGCCGGCCGATCCTCTGGGCCAGCGGCAGGCGGCCTACGCCATCGTCCTGTCCGTCTCCGCCGGGACGATGCTGGCGCTGCTGTGGCTGTGCAACCGCACCGAGCTCGGCCCGGCGCTTCAGGCGATTCGCGAGGACCAGGTGCTCGCGGCCAGCCTCGGCATCGACACCACGCGCTATAAGCTGCTGGCGTTCACCATCGCTGCCGCGGTCGCCGGCCTCGCGGGTTCGCTCTATGCCTACTACCTCCAGCTCGTCAGCCCGTCGGTCGGGTCGGCGGGCAACAGCGCCATTGTCATCGCGATGGCGGTGTTCGGCGGCGTCGGCACGATATGGGGGCCGTTCCTCGGCGGCATCCTGTTATATGCAATGACGGAAATGCTGCGGTTCGTCGGGGTGGTCTATAACCTGATCGCCGTCGGCGGCATCATGATCGTGTTCGTTATTTTTGCGCCCAAGGGGCTGGCCGGGCTGCGGCTGCCGTCCCGCAAACGGGAACTGCGGGCCGATGTGCAGGATGCGGCGCAACGATAGCCCGCAGCCCATACTCATCGGGGTGGAAGGCCCACGCCTGCGAAAACGGGCGTGGTTCGGAGCCTGTTGCACAATCGCCTTCGGGAACGTCGGGATGACGTGTTTTGGTGCGCTTCGGTGTTGACGGGCCTGGCGAAGCACGATTCGATCGCTGCTCTTCCACGACACGGGTCGAGCGATGGCGCATCATTTTCGCGAACCGGAACGACGTCAGGCCTTCCTACTCCCGGCTGACATGATGGACTGGCTGCCTGAAGGCGACATCGTCCACCTGATCGTCGACGCGGTGGCGATGATGGACCTGGGCGAGTTCGAGGCCGACTACAAACTGGGCCGTGCGGGGCAGGCACCGTTCGCGCCGCAGGTGCTGCTGGCTTTGCTGATCTACGCCTACTCGCACGGCGTGCGCTCGAGCCGGGTGATTGAGCGGCTGTGCGGCCGCGATGCCGGCTACCGCTTCATTGTCGGCGGCGCCATCCCTGATCACACGGTGATCGCGCGGTTCCGCCAGCGTCATGTCGCGCGCATGCGGGAGGTGTTCCTCGCCGTGCTGCGGCTGTGCCATGAAGCGGGCCTGGTGCGGCTTGGGCTGGTGGCGCTGGACGGCACCAAGGTGGGTGCCAACGCGGCGCTGGATGCGAACCGCGCAGCGAGCAGCATCGACGAGCAGGTGACCAAGATGCTGGCCGAGGCCGAGGCGACGGATGCGCAGGAGGACGGCCGGTTCGGCGCGCAGCGTGGCGGTGAACTGCCCGCGGCTTTGGCGCGACGGGGCGATCGCCTGGCGCGGTTGCAGCAGTGCCAGGACAAGCTGCAGCGCCAGGCGGCCGAGGCGGCGTCGCGTCAGCAGGAGAAGATCGACGCGCGCGCGGCAGCGGAGCAGGCCAGCGGCCAGCGCAAGCGCGGCCGCAGGCCCAAGCCGGCTGATCCCACGGTCGATCCCGACACGGTGGCCAACGCGTCCGACCCCGAAAGCGGCATCATGAAGACGCGGCATGGCTGGCTGCAGGGCTACAACGCCCAGATCGTCGTCACCACCGGGCAGATTATCCTCGCCGCCGACGTGACCACCGCTGCCAATGACGTGCATCAGCTGACGCCCATGCTCGACCAGGCACAGGCCAATGTCGCTTCGGTGGTGGGCCAAGATGCCGAGCTTGGCGCGGCGGTGGCCGACGCGGGCGACTAGTCAGACGCCAATGCGGCGACCGAGACGGACAGATGCGAGCTGTTCATCGCGACCCAGAAGGACCACGCACAGCGCGCCGCTCTACGTAACGCGCCGCCGCCGCGTGGGCGCAAGCCTAATACCAACGGCCCTGACCGTTGACTCGAACGTGATCCTGCTTCGACGACTTCTGTGATTCGCTCTGCTGCTTGATTTTGCATGGAGGCGATCATGGCGGTGGCAATTACGCGGCGGGACCTGTCGGTGGGTGAGTTGCGACGCGAGGCGGCAGGGACGCGGGATGGCAAGGCGGCACGTCGCATGCTGGCGATCGCGTTTGTGCTGGAAGGGCAATCACGCCAGAACGCGGCCGAGATCTGCGGCATGGACCGGCAAACCCTGCGCGACTGGGTGCACCACTACAACGCGGACGGACTTGCAGGCGTGGTCAACCGAGTTCGGCGCAATGGCCCTAGGCCGCACCTGTCGCCTGAGCAGGCGGCCGTTGTGGTTGAATGGGTTGAGCAAGGACCGGATTGGGCGCGGGACGGCGTCGTGCGCTGGCGTTGCGTTGACCTGCAGGACCGGATTGGGCGCGAGTGGGGCGTCCACCTGCACGAGCGCACGGTGGGCAAGCTGCTGCGCAAACTCGCATTCCGGCGCTTGTCGGTGCGTCCGCAGCATCCGAAGAGCGACCCGGAGGCGCAGGCGCGTTTCAGAGGGAGTTCGCCGGTCTTGTGACAGCAAGCCTGCCTGCGACGGCGGCGGGCAAGCCGATCGAGGTCTGGTTCATGGACGAGGCCCGTGTCGGCCAGAAGGGCACGCTGACCCGCGTGTGGGCGCCGCGCGGCACGCGCCCGCGTGCGTTGCGCGACCATCGCCGCAACTCGGTCCATCTGTTCGGTGCCGTCTGCCCGGAGCGCGGCACAGGTGCTGCCGTCGTGCTGCCGCACGTCAATGTCGAGGCCATGAACATCCACCTGGCCGAGATCCGTCGCAGCGTGACGCACGGCGCTCATGCTGTCCTCGTGCTCGACCAAGCCGGCTGGCACACCTCGTTCAAGCTACGCGTGCCGGAGAACATCAGCCTGCTGCCGTTGCCGGCTTACGCGCCGGAACTGAACCCGGTGGAACAAGTCTGGGCCTACCTGCGGGCCAACTTTCTCAGCCACCGTGTCTGGAACAGCTACAGCGCCATCGTGGATGCCTGCTGCGCCGCTTGGAACAAGCTGATGAACACGCCCGAGCGTCTCGCTTCCATCACGCATCGAACCTGGGCCAGAGCAGTCACCGGATAGGGCGGCTGGTATAAGACCATGACGGCGCGCGAGCGCATGCAGCGCAAGCTGCGCACCAAGCGGGGACGCACCCGCTATCGCCAGCGCGGCGCCTCGGTCGAGCCGGTGTTCGGCCAGATGAAGGACCGCCAGGGCGCCCGCCGGTTCAGCATGCGCGGGCTCGCACGCTGCCGCGGCGAGTGGCTCCTCGATGCCGCCGTGCACAACCTGCGCAAGCTACACCGGGACTCTGTCCGCCGCATGGAAAAGGCCAGGGAACGAGCCGCGAAAAGGATGCAGAGAGCCGCATAAAGCGGCCTCACGCCTCATTCCGCACTTTTCCCACCCGTTCATCACCCCTACGCCGGCAATCTCGCAACAGGCTCTTCAAAACGTGCCATTTCCAGGTAACACCGGAAATCGATAGAGCTCTGATGGTAAAGGGATTTCTCGTTTTGGCTGTTACCCTGATTTGAACCACGCCGTACGCAGCCGTCCGACTCCTCACCCCTTCCTCAACGGCTTCGTCTCCTCGACTTCCCGTTGCGACCCGTGTCACACCTGTGACCGCGGGCGAGGTGAGGTCTCCCAGGTTCCGACGCATTCCGTTCTTGCATGATGTGGCCTCTGACCCCGGCAGGGCGACGGAACCTCGCATAGCGGTCCCGCACATGTTGCTTTCGACAGATACGACAACCCCAGCCCCTGCGTCATCGTTCATTTCGTGGCTCAATCCCACACCCCACAAGATTGCTGTGTACGCTTCGCCGAGGTGGTCGCCTTCCTCAACGCAACACTGGCCTGTGCGGCTGAGAGGAACAGAAAAACAGCATAAGCTATGCGAAATACGCAGATATGCGAAACTCCTAAGTTCTGCGAACCCCAGCTGCCACAAGGAAATACAGTAGCTTAGACTTCGCAAAACTCATGTGCGAAATATCCCATTTTGCAAGGATTTTTGCAAAGAGGCGTGGTGACATTAACTCGCTCGAACGTAAGGCGATTTCGGAACTTGATGGCGTAGTACAGGCAGATTTCGGTAACAAGACGCCTTATGCTGTTTTCTGTTCCTCTCAGCCGCACAGGCCACACTCGCTACCGGGCGGGCGCTACCCTTACCCGGACCGGACTTGCACCGGCTGGAACGCGCCAGCTTCGCCTGGCGCACCGTATCCCGAACCTACCCCAGTCTGCCCCACGTTGCCGCCTATCTCGCGTCGGACCGACGCATCCCGTTCAACGAGCAAGGAATATTCCGGCATTACCGGGAGCTGGACCTCTAGGCCGCGAGCCGAGCGGTCGTAGCACGTTCTACCCGCAGTCCCGCAGTCTGACCGGGCTCTACCACCCGTTCACCCGGTCCCACACCGAGACAATCTCGTCTCCGCCGTCGACGATATAATAGCGGTCGTGGGCGGCAGCGGTCATGCAGGCGTGGTTGGGAGCGATGCGAACCAGGCCGCCGATAGCCAGTGGCGGGAACGGCTGGGCGGGGTCGAGGGCGACCACGCCGTGCTCCTGGTAGGCGCTCACGACCGTTGCGCGCCCGTAGCCAGGCTTGCCGTCGGCGGTGAGAAGCAGGCCGAACCCGTAGTCGACCGGGCCGGCCGCGGTGCTGCGGTCCTTGGACAGCGCGAGGCCGCCGGCGTCGACCAGGATGTGGTGCTCGGCGACACGGCGGCCGATGACGCTGGCCAGCACCGTGACGGCGATGTCGTCCATCCCGTGGGTGTGGATGCCAGCCTGGAACAGGTCGCCAAACATGTAGACGCCGGCGCGCAGCTCTGTCACGCCGTCCAGGTGCCGCGCGTGCCGGGCGGTGGGCGAGCTGCCCATCGACACGACGCCGACCGTGTGCCCCGCCGCGCGCAGCCGCTCGGCGGCGGCTGTGATGGCGACGCGCTCGGCTTCGGCAATGACCGCCATCTCGTCCGCAGTGCGCCCGGCATAGCTGTGGCCGGCATGGGTCATCACGCCGGCCAGGCAGGGACCGAGGGCATCGGCAACCGCCAGCAGGCGTGCGTCCGCGGCCGCCATGCCGCCGCGGTGCTCCCCGCTGTCGACCTCGACCAGGGCGCGGACCGGGGCCGGGTGGGCGGCGATGGCGCGGGCCGCCTCGGGATCGTCGGTGATGACGGCGACGTTGGCGCCGATGACATTCAGCGCCGCGACCCGGTCCAGCTTCTGCGGCGTGATCCCGACGGCGTAGACCATGTCCCGCAGCCCAGCGCGGGCGAAATACTCGGCCTCGGCCAGGGTCGAGACCGTGATGCCCTTGGCACCCGCATCCAGTGTCATGCAGGCGACTTCAATGCACTTTGCCGTCTTCATATGCGGGCGTAGCGCGATGCCGTGCCCGGCCACGTCGGCGGCCATGGTACGAATGTTGCGCGCGAGGATGCCGCGGTCGAGCACGAGGCAGGGTGTGGCGAGGTCGCGGAGCCTCATGGCCAGGTGACCTCCGCATCGAGCGGCAGCACCGGCCGCGGCAGGTGTTTCCAGTCGAACCGGCTCAGGACCGGGCTGGTGAGGCCTGGGGCGTCGACCTCGACGATCTGCGCCGGGCCGAAGACCTCGTCGAACCCGCCGCGAAAGTGGCCACGTGATTTCACGACCAGGCAGCGGACCGAAGCCAGATCGACGCCGAGCACCTCGAGGAAGGCCGGGTCGGCGCACTGCACGCGGCGGCTGGCAACGGCGACCCGCACGCCCGCGACATCGAGCAGCGCCATCGGGCCGAGCGGGATGGTGTTGCCGGCGAAGATGCCGCGGCGGCCGCGAACGGGCCCATCGTGGAGCGCGAGCACGCGGGCCGGCGTGGTCCAGTCCTCGTCGGCGTTGCGGCCAAAGCGGGCCTCCAGCGACGCACCCTGTCCGGTCGCACGTGCGTCGGCGGCCAGATCCGGGTCCCAAAGCAGGCCGAACACGGCATTCCGGATGCCGGCCGCGACAAAGGCGCGCAGGATGTGGAGCGTATTGCCGCGCCCGCCGCCGCCCGGGTTGTCGGCGACATCGGCGAACGCCAGCGCCGGACCGCCCGCCGCGGTGGCCAAGGCGCGCTGGACGGCTTCGCCCAGTGGGGTCAGATGCGCGCGGAAACGGTCGCGCCGGGCCCAGCCCGCCTCAGCCAGTTCTTGCGCCAAACCGTGGGCGGCGTCCCGGTCTGTGGCGGTCACAACAGCGGTCAATCCGTTGAATGCGGTGTCCGCAAATGCGAAGCCGCCCATGACGGACACGTTCAGCACGCGCCCGGCGTAGGGCGCCTCGTGCATCCGGCGCTGGCCCAGGTCGATCAGCTCGCCATAGGGCCGATCCGCCACGTCCGCCCCGATCAGCATCGTCACCGTCGGCGGCACCAGCGGCAGGCGGACGCTGGCGACCACCGAACGGATACCGTTCATCAGGCGGCGCAGCAGGACGGCCGACTCCGCGCCGCGCTCGCGCATGTCCAAATGCGGGTTGGTGCGGTAGCCGACAAAGCCGTCGACCAGGTCGACATCGGCGGCCGAGACGTTGGCGTGCAGGTCGAAGCTCGCCACCACGGGCACGTCGGAGCCCACGATCTCACGCACCAGGCCGAGCAGCGTGCCCTCCGGGTCGTCGTCCTCCGTCGTCAGCCCGGCCCCGTGCAGCACGACATAGACGCCATCGACCGCACCCGCTTCGCGCAGCCCGGTATCCCAAACGTCCATCATGCGGCGGAACAGCGCATGATGGACGGGACCGTTTGGTTCGGCCATCGCCAGCATGACCGGGCACGGCGTCCAAGGCCCGGTCCCATCCACAGCCGAGCGATCCATGTCGGCGACGAACCCCGGCATCTCGGCCAGCATTCGGGGTGCGTGACTGCGCGCCTCGGCCAGCAGCGCCTCGCCCTCAACCCAGGTACGACCGCGGAAGTCGGCCTCGGTCGCAATAGGGGCAAAGCGGTTGCACTCGATCGAGAAACCCAAGAACGCGACGCGTTTCACAGCGATACTTCCATCAGTTCGATAATCCGTAGCATCGCCTGCTATGGTGGGAAGGCTTCGTTTGCGGCAGTAGCACCAGGTGGAGACCAAGGGGTAGTCTCAAGCAACGATTCTCGGAGCAAGAGAGCTGGACATGACCGATCTCTCCATGGGCCCTGGCGGCCAAACGACCATGCCGAACTAATACCAACCGCCCTGATGACTGACCGGTTTCTGGAGCGCCAGTCCATGTGCTTCACCCAGCGTCCCAGCCCATTCGGACCAGTCAACAGTCAGGGCGCTTGGTATAAGCTGAGAAGGCGGCCGTGTTCCAGGCCTTGCACGCCCGTCCGAACGCCTTCGTCATTCCTAACCCATGGGACGCAGGGACAGCGCGCATCCTGGCGGCGCTCGGCTTTGAGGCGTTGGCGACGACCAGCGCCGGCCTCGCCTTCGCGCTCGGGCAGCGAGACGGCACGGTTAGCCGCGACGAGACGCTCGCCAACGCATCGGCGATCCTTGCCGAAACCGATCTGCCCGTATCGGCCGACCTGGAAAATGGCTTTGGCGACGCGCCTGGCGAAGTGGCGGAGACGATCCGTCTCGCCGCCGCGGCCGGCTTGGTCGGCGGTTCCATCGAGGACGCCAGCGGGGACGCGGCGCTGCCGATCTACGGGTTCGACCACGCGGCCGAGCGGATCGCGGCTGCGGTCGAGGCGGCCCGTGCCCTACCTTTTCCTTTCATGCTGACGGCACGCGCCGAGAACTTCCTGCACGGCACCCGGACCTCGACGATACCATCGGGCGATTGCAGGCCTTTGAGCGGGCAGGGGCGGATGTGCTCTATGCGCCGGGCTTGCCGAGCATGGACGCGGTCCGCGCCGTGTGCGCCTCCGTCTCGCGCCCGGTGAACGTGCTCGCGGGCGGACGTGGCGCGGCGCTGTCGGTGGCGGCGCTCGCCGAGGCGGGCGTGAAGCGGATCAGCGTCGGCTCTGCGCTCAGCCGGACGGCGCTCGGCGGCCTCGTTCGCGCTGCCCGCGAGATCAAGGAAAGCGGCACGTTCGGATTCGCTGCTGACGCCCTGCCCTTCGCCGAGGCGAACGGGTTCATGCGCGATCGTCACTCGATTGTCTTGCGGGCGAAGGCCTCGATGTAGTCCACCAGCGCGTCCGACGCGGCACCGGCCTGGCTCTCCTGGCCCGCGGCGACGGCGCGTGCGGTGGCGGCGTGTAGCCGGGCGGCGAGCGGCAGGTCGGCGACCTGCCTGTAGTGGACATACCAGAATCGGCGCGAAAGGCCGTTCATCAGCCCCATCGAAGCGGCGGCGAACTCGTTGCCGGCCGCGTCGAGCAGCAGCAGGTTGAACTCCCGGTCCAGCCGCATGAACGACAGGTCGTCGGAACGCTTGGCGGCCCGGTCCATCCCCGTGGCGATCTCGGTGAACTGCACACGGTGAGCTGGGCTGCAGCCGCCGGCGGCGGACTGCGCCAGCAGCCGCTCGAGCACTCGGCGCGCTTCGAGCAACCGGAGCTGCCGCGCCACGTCGATCTCGGACACGAAGATGCCGCGGCGGGGCATGATGACCACGAGCCATTCCCGCGCCAAGCGCTGCAGCGCCTCGCGGACCGGGGTACGGCCTACGCCTAGGCGGCGGCTGAGTTGCGCCTCCGACACCATCGCGCCGGGCGGGATTCGGAGGGTGACGATGGCCTCTTCCAACTCGCGGTAGGCGCGGTCGGTCAGCGTTTCCGCCTGCTGGAACTCGTCGGTCTCGTGCACGACTTGGCCGGCCATCGCGTCATCCTGATTCGCCTGGGCCTGTATGTCCTAGGCGGGCGGCACACGCTACAGGTCGGCGACCCTGATCCAGACCCCGACGGCGAGGGAAAGGACCGCAGCGCTCAACGCCACGGGCCAAGTGACCGCCATCAGCTCGGAGGCGACCAGCAGGCACAGCACGAAGCAGCCGGCCGCAATGACGACGCCGCCGACCAGCGAGGCGATGTTGCGCTTGATAGGTGCGGCGCCGGGCTTGTTGTCGCGTATGGTGATGACCATCGCTTAATCCCCAGC
>JAABUU010002126.1_pt1 | contig 29337 bp, 35 predicted proteins | sample 5559301 | NCBI WGS metagenome assembly JAABUU01 (sample SAMN10711884, study PRJNA513360) | rock metagenome | isolation source: Antarctica rocks | place: Antarctica: Victoria Land, Richard Nunatak white
GAAACCGAAGGCTCTGGAAAGATCCGGAAGCCACCCTGGCTTCAGCGCAAGCCTTCCTCTACGCCGCTTCCGTCATGATCCTCCTTCGAAGATTGGCCCGAGCATGACTTCTCGGACAGACTCTAAGCCAGTCCAACGTGCGCCGGATCAAGGCCGGCCTGTCGATCGAGGAGCTGGCCGAGGACATCGCCCGGCACACGCTCTTGCAGAGCATCACCGCCCGCCCGTGCTCGACGCTGCGGGGGCCGAGACCGGCATGTACGAGATCCCGGCGGGCGGGCGGCGCTTCCGGGCGCTGGAGCTGCTCGTCAAGCAGAAGCGCCTGGCCAAGACTGCGCCAATCCCTCCGGCTCGAGGACGAGCTGCCGGTAAAACCGGAAACGCCGATCGGGGGCGACGCAGGACAAGATCCGAGGCGTCGCGAGCTCGCTTCGGGATGGTCATAGGTCCGCCGTTGAGGCCGAGCCGGAGCCGGCAACCGAACCCGAGGAGGAGGAAGGACTCAATTCGATCCGGTGACAAACTGCCGGTTTCGCGCGATCGTATGGCGGTCGAGGCGCGGGTGAGCGCGGCGGCTGAAGGGTCCCGTGCGACCCTCCTGCGCCGCTCGCCGGCGCTGCATGACGATCACTCCATGAAGAACGAAGCAAGAACATATCTTGCGTTTGGGCGCAGAATGTGCCATTCATCGGTACGTTGCGGATGGCGCGCTTGGGGCTGTTAAGCCCAGTGCCTTCCCCCAGGCCCGCCCTCCGAGGCGGGTTTTTTTGTGCCTGGAGAACGGCCATGACCCGCTCCGATATTCTGGCGCTCATCATCCCGACCATACCGCCTCTGCTTATCGCCATGACGAAACTCTCTGCCGAGGTGAGGCACTGGCTGCGGCGGCGAGATGATCATCGCTGAGGTACGTTTGCGCTCCGCCGGACGTGTGTCGCAGACAACGCTCGCGGACAGATCGCCCACATGTCAGGAAGCTATCTGCTTCCCGCCATAAGTCGAGAAGGAGCTAAGGACCTTTTCCCTCGATCCATCGTCCACCTCCACCGACACCTTTAGCTTACCTCCGAGTGCGGGACGGACGGTCGAGCTAGCCTTCTCATGTCCGTCCTCCAGATCGCTTCCTGACAGTTTCGTTCCAGCGCTGTTTTGAGCCGATGCCGAAATGACCGATACGGAGGCTCGATCGAGACCATGCTCTTGAACGATATGCTCGACCGCCATCTCGGCATCGCGGCGGGTTTCGAACTCGGCTGAGATTGTCTGTGACATCGAAGGCTCCAGCGCGGCCGATTGATCAGCGACGACGCGCTAACGACTGCCTCGGTCAACACGAAGCACGAGCGCCGCGTTCCAAGCTGAGACCCGCACTCTCAGCCAGTTTGGCAGGCCACTCTCGGTCCGAGCGGCTGCTCGCGACGGCCATCGATCCGTTCAGCGCGCGATCTGTACGTTGCCGTAATCGACCCGGAGCAGAGGTTTCCACCGCATTCAAGCGCCGACGTCACGTTCCACCATGCTGGCCTGCGAGCAGGCTCTCAGAAGCTACGGGGCTTGCCGCCTTCGTCGACCGCGACATAGGTGAATATCCCTTCGGTCACCTTTTCCGCGTCGTCGCTGTCGCGACTTTGCGACCAAGTTTCTATCTTGACGGCCAGTGACGTGTCCTCGGCGCGATCGAGCGAACAGTAGCAGCTCACCTCGTCATCGACCTCGACAGGGCGAAGAAAGCGCATAGCGTCGATGCTGATGGTGACGACGCGACCGCGTGTCTCGCGAGCGGCAAACGTGCCGCCCGCGAGGTCCATCTGTGACAAGGTCCAACCGCCGAAGATCGCGCCGCTGGAGTTGGTGTCGCGCGGCATGGCAACCGTACGCAAATGCCGAATGGCTTCGGGTAATTGGGAAGCAGGCTCAGACACGAGGTAAGCCCCTGAATGTTATTCGAGCACCTTGCCGGTTCGTCTGGGCTTGAATCAACCCGAGGCCACAGAACTTCCGTCTGCGGGGTCGCGACCGCGACACAGCCGCCCGCGAGCATGACGCGCATGACGCCATGATTCCGGGCCGCTCCTTCGCTTTAGGCAGAGAACCCGACAACAGCTGGACTCCTATGCACCAGTTGGACCACCGGCGCTTGGCCGGGGTCAAAGGTTTTCCTGTAAAGAACCGACACATGGCGACTATCACTGACGATTCCTCGCGCGAGCGCGGCGATGGCGATGTGGCCGTCGGACCCCTTTTCGTTGTACCCGCGGCCTTCGCAGGCTCTCAGATTGTACTCGGCCTGGGGCGGATCAGCGGCGCACACGGACTGTGGCAGCCGATCTTCGCTGGCATTGGCCCCCAACCGCCGCCCGTCCTGCGCAGCCGCTGTCACGCGTGGTAAGAGCACCCGCATGTGCAACGATTTCGGCAATCATGTCCCCTACGGCGCCTATGTCGAGGCGTTCCGTGAGATCAAGCTGCCGCTGATCACCGGCGGCGCGATCCCGAACCTCGAGCCGCGTGACGACATCTGGCCGACGGACATCGCGCCCGCCATCCGGCGGCACCTTGAGGGCGTCGAGCTCGCGCAGCTACGCTGGGGATTTGCTCCCGGACGGCCGAAAGCGCCCCCGGTGATCAACTTCCGCAGCGAGGGTCGAGGCTTCCCAAACGCACGTTGCCTCGTTCCGGCCTCGCATTTCTTCGAGTTCACCGGGACGAAGTCGCCGAAATCCAAATGGCGCTTCACCAAGACAGGCGAGGATTGGTTCTGCTTCACCGGGCTCTGGCGGCCCGCCACGGCCGACACGCCCGAAGCGTTCACGCTCCTGACCACCGCACCGGGACCCGACGTCGCGCCGATCCACGATCGTCAGATGGTGGTGCTCGAACGCGCCGACTGGGCCGCTTGGTTGGACCTCCTACGTCCCGAGGCGGAGCTGTTGAAGCCGCTTCCACCGGGTAGTCTGCAAGTAGAGCAAGTCCGGTAGTGAGGGGCGTCACCTTCGGGGCGGGCTCGTCGGCAGCGCTCGAACCGGCTAGCGCCGTTTCGCCCCTTGCGGGCTCGATCCCCGACGCGGAATGGCGCGACGACGCCCCGCTCCGGGTCGCGGGACACGAGCGTGGTCAGACGCGGGTGCGGCAGGGGGAGCAGGTTGAAGCCGGCCTGAGATCCTGGCCAGCAGAGGCGTTCGGTGAGCTCAAAGCGGGTTGCCGCTACCCGAGGCGCTGCACTTGCCCGTGTCTTCGGGCCGCGACCACCTGAACCGAATGGAAGAGGCTGTAATTGGGCTTGGCGCACCCTTTTCCGGTCGGCCGCGGATCGTGCGCCGCCGAGGGCCTTCGTGCGACCAAATCGGGCGGCCCTCGGGGATACAGGTTCGAATCGCCAGGCTGTCCCCAGGCCTGTCCGGGCGTGCGACCCAAACGACCTCTCATGGCTTGATCTGGCCGAAGGACGGCTGCGCCTCGATCGCCTGAGCCGCAACGGCGTCCAGCAACTTTCTTCCCCTGGCGGCAGCGCCGCCATTCCTCGCGAGGCAAGAAAGCCGCCGGCCTGCCGTCCTCCGCTGTGCTGCGGGCGTGAACGCTGCGTCGTCGATCGCCTCCGGCCTGCAGATCGCCATCGAGGCCGCGATGGGCGCGGTCCCGAAAGACAGCCAGGAGACTTTCCCATGGCGACCATCGGCACCTTCACCAAGTCGGGCGACACCTTCACGGGCTCGGTCAAGACCCTCAACATCAACGCCAAGACCAGCATCAAGACGGCCGACAAAGGGAGCGGCAAGGCCCCCGATTACCGCGTCTTTTCCGGCTCGGTCGAGTTCGGTGCGGCCTGGAAGAAGACCTCGGGCGAGGGCCGCGACTACCTCTCGGTCAAGCTGGACGACCCGAGCTTCCCGGCCCCCATCTACGCCACCCTGGTCGAGAGCGAAGAGGCCGGCAGCTTCAGCTTGATCTGGTCCCGCCGCAACGGCGATTAGGACCACCGCCTCCGCCCCGCGCCACCCGGCGCGGGGCTTCTTGCCCCTTTGGAACTGACGAAACCAGGAGAGGCGCCGATCCGCAAATCCGGATCGGCGTCGTTATACGTTTCCGGTTCTGCGCACCGGGCCGGAACGCCCGGCGCGGGGCGCCCTCGCACTGGAGCAGCAACATGCTTCGGCGGAACGGCATTACGGAGAGCTGGCCTTCCGTTTACGAGGCTTGGAGGATCTTAGAGAGCTCTGCGAGGCAGGAGTGACTTCCTCGCCGTCGGGCTGCACCAGTTCGACGTGGCTCACGCCGAGCGCTTGGGCCAGCTCGAACAGGGTCACCACGGTCGGGTTACGCCGACCTCGTTCCAGGCTGGAAAGGTACTGTTGATTGTGACCGGAGCGCTCTTCGATCTGCTCCTGAGTCAGACCCTGGGCGCGCCGGATACGGGCGAAGTTACGGCCCACCAGCCTGCGCATATCCATGCGCCAATGGATGCCGCCCTACACACGATCACGTTACACACTATAGTATGTAATTCTGCGATGGCGTAGGCTTGGCGCAGGTATGTAGAATTCGGCAGGCGCCGTCGCGGACCAGGTGTCGTTCCGCTTAAGCCTCGCCTCAGCCGCCGAAGGCGCCAGTTGGAGGACCCGCATGAACACCGCAGCGAACGCGATCGAGGAGAACCCGCCCGCGTCCGATCACCTCACCGACTACGACCGGCAACACCTGAAGCTTTACGCCCGCCTCCTCGACGCAGCCGCGCAGCGTGCAGACTGGCGCGAGGTGGCGGTGCTTGTCCTCGGCCTCGATCCCGACGGACACCCGGAGCGCGCTCGTCGTATTCACGACGCCCATCTCGCCCGGGCTCGTTGGATGACGACAGCCGGCTACCGCGACCTGCTCGGCCATTTGCACCCCCACTGACGTGTTGCCGGCCGCGCAACGCCCCTTGCGAACAGGGTGACTACCGCGACCGACGCTGGCGCGCATAACCTTCCGCTCCGGCGAGATCGGTGCCGCGTGGCGCCGAGATCTGAACGAGGAGTGCGTCGCATGTCCACGACCGGCGGCGACTGGAAGAACGTCGCCGAATACGACTACTTCGACGAACTGACGCCCGAGCAGACGGCCTACGAGTTTCTGCGCCGGAACGAGGACTATGTCGCGGCCTACAAGGCCGCCGCCGACGCACCCGCGACCGAGGACAAACGCGCTGCATTGGCGGCGCAATGGGGGTTGCGATTTCGCCGTCGATCCGACGCTTCGGGCCGACCAGACTCCAATCCTCTGGCTGCCTCGCCACAACCCGCGTCTGCTTCTGCTGACGACGCTGTCCGCCTTGCTGGTGGACGGTCCCGCGCTACCCGCTGCGGATCCTGCCCGGATCGTTGACGCTCCGGAGGGCGAGTACCTCGATTTTCTCGCCCTCGCCCCAGCGCGCCAGACGCTCCTTCTGCCTGGTCTCGGAGACGACAGACCCCTCGCGATCGTGCTGCCGCTCGACGGCCTCTTCGAGGATCGGATCGAGGCAGGCCGTCGGCTTCGGCAGCTGCTGGTCAGCGGTTCGAGGCCGAAGCCCCATGGCTTTACGGCCCATCGCCGCCGTCGTCTCAAGCTCATCCTTCGCGCCCTCGACGGCTTTCTCGCGGGCGAGGACTACCGCGGCGTCGCCGGCGGCTTGTTCGCCGGCAGCGTGCCGGCAGGCGCTGCCTGGCGGACCGATAGCGCGCGCAGCCGGACCATTCGCCTCGTCAAGGACGGGCTTGCACTGATGCGCGGCGGCTACCTCGACCTGCTCCGGCCCGACCGGCGTCCCCGGCGCTCCCACCCATAGCCGGTCACCTCTCCAGGCTGTCATCGATCCTCGACGTGACAGGGATGCCGCGGACGCGCGGGTAACATCGGCATCCACCCCGCCCATCACGCTCCGCCAGGATACTCGCGAGACGCCGAACCTGATCGGCGACGCCCGACTCACCATCCGGAGCCGCCCCATGCCCGATCCGCTCGCCGGCTTCCCGCCGCGCTACCTGCGCACCCCCGAGGCCGCGCGCTTCCTCGGCCTGTCCGGCCGCACGCTGGAGAAGCACCGCACCTACGGCACCGGCCCGCGCTACTCCAAGCTCGGCGGCCGAGTCGTCTACCGCGTCGAAGACCTGCAGGCCTGGGTCGACCGGGGTGCGAAAGCCTCCACCTCCGATCCCGGCACAGGCACCGTCCTACCCGCCAAGCGGCACGCGACCGAGCTCGCGCGCTACGCCGGCCAACCCCGCCGCTGATCGCTCGGACACGACGACGTGCCCATACGACGCGCGAGCGAGCAGGAGCAGCTGGAGCTGTTTCGTGCCCGCCCCGGCGACTTCGCCCCCCGCGACGCGCAGGACCTCATGGCCTATCCCTTCTTCAGCCTCGCCAAGTCGCATCGCACCGCGCCGATCGACTTCCGCTCAGGGTCGGTCGCGATCCGGGTCGAAGCCGTGCCGGAGCACGGCATGGCGACCATCTGGGACGCCGACGTGCTGATCTGGGCGGCCAGCCAGATCGTCGAGGCGCGTGACAAGGGCCTGCGCACATCACGGCTGATGGCCGCTACACCTCACGAGATCCTCACCTTTACGGGCCGCGGCACCGGCGCACGTGAATACGGGCGCCTGAAGGCCGCGCTGGACCGGCTGCAATCCACCACGATCTCAACCAGCATTCGCCAACCCTCGGCGCGGCGCATGCACCGCTTCTCCTGGGTGAACGAATGGGCCGAGCGGTCGGACTCTCACGGGAGGCCACTCGGGGTCGAACTGATCCTGCCCGACTGGTTCTACGCCGCGGTGCTGGACGACGCGCTCGTCCTTACCATCGACCGGGCCTATTTCGACCTGACCGGCGGTCTGGAGCGCTGGCTCTATCGCCTGGTGCGCAAGCACGGTGGGCGGCAGCGAGCCGGCTGGCGTTTCGACCTCCGCCACCTGCACCTCAAATCCGGCTCGCTCGCGCCGCTCAAACGGTTCGCCTTCGAGCTGCGCGACATCGTGCGCCGCCAGCCCCTGCCCGGCTACCTGCTCGCCATCGAGGCCGAAGCCCGCGGGCGAGCGCTGCTCACCTTCGAGCCGGCGCCGCCCTGTGGACAGACTGTGGAAAGGCTCGTGCTATCGGGAACCGGAGCGTTCGTGCCATCAGGAACCCCAGGCTCGTGCTATCGGGAACCCAAACCGGCGCTAACTATCGGCGAGCGAACAGCAATTCGGCTCCCTAACTTAGACTCTAACAAAGAATCTAACCTTGTTGCTGGGGCGGGCTCGGTTGGGGACAACCACACCGGAGCGGTAGTGACCGGAAAGAGGAGCGGACGGTGATCGTCGCGCTCCTCAATCAGAAGGGCGGCGTCGGCAAGACGACGCTCGCCCTGCACCTCGCCGGACGCTGGGCCGGTCAGGGAAAGCGCGTGCTCGTCGTCGATGCGGACCCGCAGGGTTCGGCACTCGACTGGTCCGAGCAGCGCGCCCGCGAGCAGCTGCCGCGGCTCTTCGGCGTGCTGGGCCTCGCCCGAGAAACCCTGCACCGCGAGCTGCCGGCCATCGCGGCGGACGCCGATCACGTGATCGTCGATGGCGCGCCGCGCACTACCGGCGTGGCGCGCTCGGCGCTGCTCGCCGTGAACCTCGTGCTGATCCCGGCGACGCCGTCGCCCTTCGACGGGTGGGCGTCGGCCGAGATGCTGCGGCTGCTTAGCGAAGCCCGCGTCTTCCGCCCGGAGCTCGTCGCCCGCATGGTGCTGAACCGCTGTGCCGCCCGCACCGTCATGGCGCGCAACACTGCAGATGCGCTGGTCGACCACGATCCGCCGATGCTCGGATCCCGCATCGGCCAGCGCGTCATCTTCGCCGAGGCTGCCCGCACCGGACAGCTGGCCGAAGAGCGCGATCCGGGCAGCCCGGCGGCGGCCGAGATCACGGCGCTGGCGGCCGAGGTGGAAGGGCTGGCATCATGAGCCCGCGCGCTTCCAAGACCAGCTTCTCCGCCCGCCCGGGCGATCCCGATGCCTGGGTGCGCTCGCCTGACCCCCGCACCGAGCCGGCGTCGGCCTATACCGCCCGGCTCACCATTGACGTCACTCCGGCGCTGAGGGGATGCATCAAGGTCACGGCGTTCCAGCGCGGTATGACGGTGGCCGACATGCTGCGCACACTGCTCGAACGCGAGTTCTCGGAACAGCTCGAAAACGGCACCCGAGGCGCGCCGTGACCGGGCTCACCGAGGTCGAGCTGCTCCACTTGGAGGGTCGGGTCGAGCGCTGGGTGCGCTTCGGCCGACACGCGGGCGAGTGCATCCTCGACCGCCGCCGTCGCATCCTCAGCTTCGCGCCCGACACAGTATTCGCCTTCGTGCGCTGGGCCGCCAACGACTACGGCACCGCCGTCAGCCGTATCGACGTATTGCGCGCGGTCCGCCCGAACAAGGCGTTCTCGACCGTGCCCTTCGTGGCGCCCGGAGCAGAGATCCTGCTGCGCATCTCCGGCTGGCCCAAGGTCGAGCAAGTGCTGGCCGCCGCCGACCAGATCGAGGCGCTCGGCGTAGCCGCCGAGGATGCCTGCCCCGACCATTGGCGGCACGTCCACAACCGCATCACCGCCGGTGAAAGCCCGCGTCCCTACGCGCTCGGCCGGCATCAGGCTTGGCTCCTACGCCGGAGTATCGAAGCATGACGTTCGTCTGGAAAACGCTTCTCGCAACGATCACGGCCACGACCGCCGTCGCGTTCACCGCCATCGCACCGACCGCACCTGCGCTGGTCTGGAATGCCAGCGCCAGCGTGCCGATGGGGCTCTACCGCGTGCAGCCGGCCGCACGATCGAAAGTCATCGATCTTGTCGTGGTGCGGCCGCCCGAGGAGCTGGCGAGGTTCCTGGCAAGCAACGGCTACCTCCCGCGCGGTGTACCGCTCCTCAAGCGGATCGCCGCGCTGTCAGGGCAGCGGGTGTGTCGCACGGGGCTGGAGATCACGGTCGATGAGGTGCCGTTCGGCGAGGCGCTCGAGCATGACCGCCGCGGCCGTCCTCTGCCGGTCTGGCAGGGCTGCCAGGTGCTCGGGCCGGATCAGGTCTTCCTACTCAACCCAGACCGTCCGGACTCGCTCGACGGGCGCTACTTCGGCCTACTGCCGCTCGCCAGCATCGTCGGCCGGGCGCGCCCGCTCTGGACGGACGAGGAGCACTGAAGGTGGGCGCCTCGCATCCTTTCGGGTCATGCTCCCGTTGGCTTAATCGTCGTTGGACCGCAGCCCTGGTCATCTCGGGCTTGCTGACGACCGGCAATGGAACGGTCATGTCCGCGCCGGCGTCGGCCGCCCAACCACGTCCGCCTGAAGTCAGCACCAGGATCTTCGTCTTGATCGAGGAGGCGTCTCGCCGCTTCGCCGTACCGGCGCGCTGGATCGCCGAGGTCATGCACGTCGAGAGCGGTGCCGCCGCAGGAGTGGTGTCGCCCAAGGGCGCGATCGGACTCATGCAGGTTATGCCGAGCACCTACGCCACTCTGGCCGCGCGCTATGGTCTGGGCGTCGATCCTTGGAACCCGCGCGACAACGTGCTGGCAGGCGCGGCCTACCTTCGCGAGATGTACGATCGCTATGGCACGACCGGGATGTTGGCGGCCTACAACGCCGGGCCGGGACGCTGGGAAGACTATCTGTCCGGCAGGCGACCGCTGCCAGACGAGACCCTCCGCTACATCGCACGACTCGGTCCCGTGGTCGGCGGCAACGTCACTCCCTGGCCGGCGTTCAGCGACCGCGCGGTCAAACCGATGCCGATCATCGCGCCGATCTTCGCCATACTCAGCGGCACCACAACGCCACCCCAAAGCGCGGCCGAGCAGCAGCGGGTGGCACGCATCATTGTCGCCAACGCCACCTTTATCGGGCGTCCAGTCGAGTTCTTCGTACCGCAGTCGCTCGAAACGGACGCACCGTCGGGCGAATCGCAGGCGGGTCGTAGAGCTGCGGGTCGAAGGCAATCGAATCGCGCGCGGCCAGATGCTTCCGTTGCACTGATACCGTCCTCGGACTTGCTGTTCGCTCGTCGAACCGGTGCAGGAGAGCGTCCATGAGTGCTGGGAAGCCTGGGTCGGCTTTGGGATGCTCTGGCGGGAGTTTGGCCGGGAAGGAGGCACGATGGGCAGGAACGGGGGAGAGAGGGCGAGATAAAACGGCTGCCAGCCGCGGGTGTTTGGGTGGAGAACGTTCCGAGCATAATCAGCGACTTGCGTCGACCCGCACCGCCAGACAACCGGCGACACCGGCTGGCAGCGATCGCGAGAACAGAAAGACGATCAGCGGGTTAGGCGCCAGCACTCGGCCTGTGCCGCCCGGGGCGGCCCCGTGACGGCCCGCGACGACGAGCTGCGCGTCCGCCCCGGACGGGTCCGGGACGGCGGCCGCGGCGGCGGCAGGCCGCGGAGCTTTGTCGGCCAGGTGATGCGCGCCGCCCGCAAGGCCGGGCACACCGGCCCCGGGCTCGGATCCGGCGCTCGCCGGAGCGGATCCGGCTTCGGGCGAGGCCGCGCAGCAGCGGCAGCGATGGCGCTACGCTCGCCTCACCGCCGCGTGGTGATCAAGGCGCGGGTCGTGCGCCACCGCGGGAGCCGCTTCCGCTCGGCACCGCTCGCCAAGCATCTCAGCTACCTTCAGCGTGAAGGCGTCACCCAGGACGGGGGGGACGCCCGCATGTTCGACGCTCGCGCCGACGCGGCCGACGTGGGCGCATTCGGGCAGCGGTGCGACGGCGACCGCCACCACTTCCGCTTCATCGTCTCGCCCGAGGATGCGCCCGAGATGGCCGATCTGCGCGCCTTCACCCGCGACCTCATGGCCCGCGCTGAGCGCGACCTCGGCACGAGGATCGACTGGGTGGCGGTCGACCACTGGAACACCGACCAGCCGCATGTACATGTGCTGGCCCGCGGCGTCGACCAGGACGGGGCCGATCTCGTCATCAGCCGCGAGTACATCAGCCGCGGCCTTCGCACCCGCGCTGAGGAACTCGTCGGGCTGGAACTCGGGCCGCGCTCCGAGCAGGCGATCCGCTCGGGCCTGGAACGGGAGGTCGGAGCCGAGCGCTGGACCGGGCTCGACCGGGCGCTGCGGGCAGCCGCGGACGATGGCGGAGGTGTCGTGGACCTTCGGCCGGGAGCGCCGGCGCATCCCGACGCGGAGCTGAGGCGGTTGATGATCGGACGCGCGCAGGCACTGGAGCGGCTAGGCATGGCCGAGCCGGTCGGACCCGCGCAGTGGACGCTCAAGCCCGACGTCGAGACGACGCTGCGCGCCCTGGGCGACCGTGGCGACATCATCCGGACCATGCACCGGGCGCTGAGCCGGGCAGGCCGTGAGCCCGGCACGGGCGGCTTCGCCATCCACGGGGAGGACGCGCCCGCAGTGCTCGGCCGGCTCGCCGACCGAGGGCTGCACGACGAGTTGAAGGGATCGGTCTACGTCGTGATCGAGGGCGTGGACGGGTGCTCGCATCATCTTCGGTTCCGCAGCCTGGAGGCGACCGGGGATGCGACCGTCGGGGCCATCGTGGAAGCCCGGCCGTTTACCGGCGACGATGGGCATCGGCGCCTAAGCCTGGCGGTCCGCTCGGACTTGCCGCTCGAAGCACAGATCGGCTCGGCCGGCGCAACCTGGCTTGATCGCACGCTGCTCGCGCGCGAGCCCGCTCCGCTCGCGGGCGGCGGGTTCGGGGCAGAGGTGCGCGAAGCACTCGAACGACGGACCGAAAACCTCGCCGCTCAAGGACTGGCAAGGCGGCAGGGACAACGGGCAGTGTTCGCGCGCGACCTGCTCGACACGCTCCGCCGGCAGGAGCTCGACGCGGCAGCGGGGAGACTCTCGGCCGAGACGAAGCTGCCGCGTCAGACCGCAGCCGAGGGCGAGCATATCGCTGGCGTCTATCGCCAGCGTGTGCAACTCGCCTCCGGCCGGTTCGCGATGATCGACAATGGGCTTGGCTTCGAACTGGTGCCGTGGAAACCGGCGCTGGAAGAGCATCTCGGGCGGCAGGTATCGGGGTTGGTGCTGCCCGGAGGTGGTGTGGACTGGCGTTTCGGCCGTCACCGGGGACTCGGGATTGGCTGACCTCTCCCGCACCGGCGGCCATGGCCGTTCGCGACCCATGTAGGTCGTTGAACAGCCCAGTCGACCAGCTCAACAACGGACGTTCGGGAGTCCAAAACGATCGTCGCTCCGCGCCAAACCGAGGCGTGGGGACATCAGTGCGAAGATCGTCGCTGCCGCGCGATCGTCGGACGCTTTGAATTCCGGCGAGGATGATGTCGACTCCGACCACATACCGCTCGCGAACCGCCGCGGCGATCTCAAGTGTGCGAAGGTCAGGCCACATCAGTGACGCGATTCATCATCAGTATTATTTTCGCTTTATGTGACGAATGTATCTTGCCGGTCGAGCTGCGTCCTGTGACCATTCCTCAAGACTGTTCATCTGGTGAGCGAATGGCTTACAATTCCGCAATAGATGCCGAAATCGTCGTCATCGGCCTCGGTGCGGTGGGCAGTGCCGTATTGTACCAACTCGCCCGGCGTGGCATCAAGGCCATGGGCGTCGATCGCTTCGCACCGCCTCATAGCCTCGGGTCCAGCCACGGCGAGTCGCGGATCACCCGGCAGGCGGTCGGCGAAGGGGCAGCCTACGTCCCGCTGGTCCTGGCTTCCCACAGGATCTGGCGAGAGGTCGAGGCCGCAACGGGCGACACGCTCCTTACCGCTTGCGGCGCCCTCATTATGGCGCCGGGCGGTGCGCCGACATCGCACCATGGGAAGCCGGATTTCGTCGCGCGCTCGCTGGAAACCGCCACCGCCTTCGGGATCCCGCATGAAGTCCTGGAGGGCCGCCAGATTAGGCGGCGCTTTCCGCATTTCGTGGGCGTCACCGACAACCTCAGGGGCTATTACGAGCCCGGCGGTGGCTACGTCGTCCCGGAGCGTTGCATCGCGGCTCAATTGCGGCTGGCCGAACAAAACGGCGCCGCGATCCGCAACGGCACCGATGTCCGCGCCCTTCGCCAGGTCGGCGACCACGTCGAGGTCGAGACGTCGTCGGGGCTCATCTGCGCCGCTCGCGCGGTCGTGTCCGCCGGCGCCTGGACGGGCGCGCTGCTGGGGCCGCCCTTCGATCGGCTGCTGGCCGTGAGCCGTCAGGTTCTCCACTGGTTCGAGACCGAGCCCCGAGCCGACTTCGGCGAACGTCCGCCGGTCTTTATCTGGATGCACGGCGCCAGTGACGTCGATTACCTCTACGGCTTCCCGCCGCTGCCCGGAGACCAGCGGGTCAAGGTTGCGACCGAGCAATATTTCGATACAACGACGGCCGAGCAGGTCGATCGTGATGTGACCCCTTCGGAGTCACGCGCGATGTTTGACACCCACGTCCGGGGCCGGGTCGCCGGGGTCACGCCCAGGGCCGTAAAGGCTGCGACCTGCCTCTACACCGTTACGCCGGACCGGGGCTTCATCATCGACCGGCATACGGAGGGGGAGCGCATCACGGTGGTGTCGGCCTGCTCAGGCCACGGCTTCAAGCATTCAGCCGGGATCGGCTTCGCCCTCGCCGAAGAGATCGCCACGGGGATGAGCCCGATCGACCTCGCGCCCTTCCGTCTCGAGCGCTTCTCCGAACCCAGCATCGGCCGGAACGCCGGCGCCGACTGATCCCATCCTCCGTCTCGCGCTCCCCTTCGGGACGTGCTCCCAACGTCAAAGGAACCCTGCCATGTTGAGAAATCTCCGGTCCATCGCCTTCGTTCTGGCCTGCGGCCTCAGCGCGATGGACCAGGCCAGCGCCGATCCCGCGTCCTGCACCGAGGACACGCTGTGCCGGATCCTGACCACCAAGGTCCTCAAGGTCGGCACCAAGGATGACTATAAGCCGTGGTCCTATCGCGATCCGAGCGGCAAGTTCGCCGGCATCGAGGTCGATCTCGCCGAGGAGCTCGGCAAGGTCCTTGGCGCCAAGGTGGAGTTCGTGAAGGTGAACTCGGCCAATCGCTTCGAATTTCTTGCGCAGGGGCAAATCGACCTGATGATCGCCTCCGCGTCCGACACCGCCGACCGCCGCAAGATCGTCGGCATGATCCATCCGAACTATTATGCGTCGGGCTACAACGTCATCCTGCCCAAGGTCGCGACGGTCAAGACCTGGGACCAGCTCTCCGGTCAGACCGTCTGCGCGCTCCAGGGGGCTTGGTACAACAAGCCCGCCTCGGAGAAGTTCGGCATCAAGACTCTGGCGTTCTCGGGCGAGGCCGAGGTGGACAGCGCTCTCAAGCAGGGCCGGTGTATCGGCATCTTGGAGGACGACAACCTCGCCAATGCACAGCTCGCCGACGCGAGCCAATGGTCCGATTACGCCATGCCGCTACCGACCCAAGACGATACGCCCTGGTCCATGGCGGTCCGGCTCGATGACCTCCACAAACCCTGGGGGCTGTTCGTCTCCGGCGCTATCTACGACTGGCACCGCTCGGGCGAGTTGCTGAAGGTGGAGCACGCCAATGGCGTCGCAGCCTCCGCCTACCTCGTCAAAATGCACGCGGAGATGAAGGACTTCATGCCGGACACGAACTGAACCTTGACGCCCCGAGGAGTCGCGGACCCATGGTAGAGGTCGTCAGGAGTTTCTTCCTCGCCTTAAAGGCGAGGTTCGGGATCAATCTCACGATCTTCTACGACGGATTCGACTTCGACCGGTTCGCGACCGGCATCGCGACGACCACGGAACTGGTGGTCCTGTGCATCGCCTTCAGCGTGATCATCGGCCTCATCGGCGCCGTCGTCCTGCGGCTCTCCAAGGGGCCGGCGGCCATGCTGGTGAAGGGCTATGTGGCGGTGATCCGCAATACGCCGCTGCTCATTCAGATGTATTTCTTCTACTTCGGCCTGAGCTCGGTCCTCCCGGCGGGCCGCTCCGCCATCGGCCTCCCGGTGCCGCTCGTCGGCAATTTTGCCTGGGCGATCGTCTCGCTGTCGCTCTATGCCGGCGCCTTCAACGTCGAAAGCTTCCGCGCGGGGCTCGGCGCCGTCAACGCCTCCTATGAGGAGGCCGCGCTGGCGCTGGGCTACACGCCGACCCAAGCTCTGCGCCATATCATCCTGCCGCTAGGCTTGCGCTTCTCCTTCGCGTCGCTGGCCAACAACCTCGTCGATCTCACCAAATCCACCACCGTGGCCTATGCCATCGGGGTCAGCGAGTTGCTCTACGTGTCGAACCAGATCTGGTCCGACAGCCTTAACACCTTCGAGATGATGAACGTGATCCTGGTGGCCTACCTGCTGCTCACCGGCGTCGTGGTCTGGGGCATCGCGGCCCTACAGCGCGCCCTGCGCCTGCCCGGCTTCGGCGCCAACTGAGCGGGGCGGACCATGTCGGCATCGGCCATCGGCGAGACGATCCTAAGGTGGACCCCCTTCGTCCTGCAAGGCTTCCTCCTCAATGTCCTGATGAGCGCGATCGCGATCCTCCTCGGCACGACGCTCGGCGTGGCCCTCGGAGCCGGGCAGATAGCGCGGCGCGGGGCGGCGCGGTTGCCGTCGCGCGTCGTCACCCAGATGTTCCGCAATGCGCCCTGGCTCGTGCTGCTATTCTACTGCATCTTCCTGCTACCCTACACGGTCAAGCTCTTCGGCATGACGGTGACGTTGCCGAGTTGGTCGCGCGCTACGATCGGCTTCACCGTTCCGGTCGCCGCGAACGTCTCCGAAATCGTGCGCGGCGCCGTGGGTTCCGTGCCCTCGGGGCAGTGGGAGGCCGCGGAGGCGCTAGGTTACGGGCGTGGCGCGACGCTGATGCGCATCATACTGCCCCAATGCGTGGCCCGCATGCTGCCGCCCTGGATGAATCTTTACGCGCTCCTTATCACGGCGACGCCGCTCGCCTCAATCGTCGGCGTCGAGGAGGCCCTGAGCCGGACCCAGGCGGCCCTCCAGGCGGAGACGCGGTCCGAACTGCTGATGCCGATGTACGGCGCTCTCCTGGTGCTGTTCTTCGTCTATAGCTACCCGATCTCGCGTCTCAGCCGATCGGCCGAGCGTCGTTTCACCCGGTCCTGAAAGCGGTCCTATGTTGGCTGAAGGAGACGCTGGCCCCCTCGTCAAGCTCGATGGCGTTAGGAAGAGCTTCGGCGTCGTCGACGTGCTGAAGGGCATCGACATGTCAGTCGCGCGCGGCGAGGTTGTGGCCATCATAGGCCCGTCGGGCTCGGGCAAGTCTACGGCCCTCCGAACCATCAACGGGCTGACGCCGGTGACGAGCGGAACCATTCACGTGGGCGGCGTCGAGGTCACGTCGCCCGGAGTCGACAAGGTCGCATTGCGCCACCGTGTCGGCATGGTGTTCCAGCAGTACAACCTGTTTCCCCACAAGACGGTCCTGGAAAACGTTGCCATGGCACCCATCCAGGTGCTGCGCCAAGCCCGTCGGGATGTGGAGGAGCGGGCGAGACGGCTCCTCGCCGAGATGCATGTGCCCGACAAGGCGGCCAGCTACCCGGGGGAACTGTCGGGTGGCCAACAGCAGCGCGTCGCCATCGCGCGGGCGCTTTGCATGGAGCCCGAGGTGATCCTGTTCGACGAGGTCACGGCAGCCCTCGACCCCGAAATGGTCAAAGAGGTGCTGGCTGCGGTCCGCAAGGTGGCGGAGGACGGCGTGACGTGCATCCTGGTCACCCACGAGATGGGCTTCGCGCGGGAAGCCGCCGATCACGTCTACTTCACCGATGGCGGCCTAATCGTGGAGCACGGGCCACCAGTTGAGCTGTTCGGCAATCCCAGCGACGCTCGGACCCGGGCGTTCCTCGACAAGGTTCTGTGACGCTTCGATCCGGAACAGCCGGACAGAAACTGCTGATAGTCCCTCGACTTCGTGGACACCGGGGCGATCCTCCGCCGGTTCCGCGGACACGGGGGGTTTAGCTCGGGTTCGTTTGGGCTTGCTCTGGCGTGATGTAACCGGAAGCCGAGTGGATGGGCTGCCGATGGTAGGAGCCTTCGATCTGAGCGAACAGGTCGCGTCGGGTTTCGTCCCGAGCTACCCCAGGTGGCGCAAGTTTGACCAGGACGATCGAGCGATGACAGCGTTGACGATCGCGACACGCTTAAACTTTGGGTCGCTCAGGCCCCCGAGGGTGCTCCGGGCTTTGCAAAGCTCGCTCCGCCTCGAGATGCTGGTTCCGACCTGCCTCGTCGTCGCCGTCATGGTCATTGCCATCCGCTTCTACAAGCCGAAAGCCGTGGTCGACGCCGCGGTGGACAAAGCCGTCGTGAAGGGGTTGCAGACTGCCGAGCGGTCCGGGCGAGATCTCCACCACCGTTGCGCTGGCCGGAGTAGCAGAGGTGGCCGGCGCCCGCGTGCTGGTCGTCACGGCCCAGCCCGACGGCCGCGTGCCGCACATGGCCTGACGGCGTACTGGTCCTGCCCGCTCAAACCAGGGTGGACGACCGCGGCCCCACCGCCGCGACGCTGCCGATGGACTCCGTCCTCAAGGGCGGACCCTTCGTCCTTTTCGAAGTGATGGTGCTGAGGTAAAAGGCCCGGCTCGTCGTTTCCTCCGAGGCCATGCGGGCTAACCACACCAATCTCGAATGACCGCCGTTCTGGTCCTCGAGGCTGGCATGCACCACGTGAAGCTGTTTCTGGAGCAGATGCGCGACATGAGCTACGACCGCGCGCTCGACCTCGCGGGCGTTGAGGACGCCGCCCGTCCGAAGCACCGGATCGCGCCGTGACCCACGCTCCCGCGCCGCGACGGCTTCTTGGGGCGGCATCGACGCCCGTCTTCGAGCGGGTGCTGGTGGCCGAGAACGAGACGTTCCTTTGGCGCTGCGACGATTATCCGTGGGAGCGCAACGTCTGGAACACGCACCCCGAAATCGAAATCCACCTCGTCCGTTCGGCCTCGGGCGTCGCGCTAGTGGGCGACCACGTCGGCGCTTTCGAGCCCGGCCACCTCGCGGTGGTCGGCGGCGGCCTTCCGCATGACTGGGTCACGCCCATGCCCCGTGGCGAGGTCATCCAAGGCCGCGACATCGTCGTCCAGTTTCATCCGGACCGGCTGCGCAGCGCCGCCGCAGCCCTGCCGGAACTCGCCGAGGTCGAGGGAATGCTCGCGGAGGCGGCCCGCGGCCTCGCCTTCAGCGGCGAGACGCGGCGCCGGGGTGCCGAACTCCTGGAAGGGATGGGCACCGTCGAGGGACTGGAGCGGCTAGCGCTGTTCATACAGCTCCTCGTGGTCTTGAGCGCGAGCCGCGAGCGGCGGGTGCTGTCCTCGGAAGGATTCGTGCCCGCGACTGACCGCCGGAGCCTGGACACCATGGGCGCGGCCCTCGCCTTCGTGGTGCAGAACGCCAGCGCCGACATCCGCCTGAGCGACCTCGCCGCGCATCTCGGCATGAGCGAGTGGGCGTGCTCGCGTTTCTTCAAGAAAAACGCCGGAAACGACTTCACAGACTATGTCGCGCAGCTGAGGATCGGCCACGCCTGCAAGCTCCTGTCGGAGACCGACCTGACGATAATGGAGATCTGCTTCGAGGTCGGCTACCGCAACCTGTCCAACTTCAACCGCACCTTTCGGCTCCAACGCGGGCTGACGCCCTCGTCCTACCGCCGACTCGCTCGCAATCGGCGCGGGGCGCTGGCCCGCTGAAGGCTGCTTCGAGGCGGGGGAAGCCCCCGGTACGATCCTGCGCTTCGCCCCGATCATCGCGGTGCTCGCCGCAGTGCACAACGCTAGAGATCATCAGTTGAGCGCTTGAAAGCCACTAGCTCCCGCGGCTCGGCCCCGTAATCTGCGTTCGGGCCGACCGAACGGGGACGGATCCGACGGAGGAAACGATGGGCGTTTTACGTAACACCGTCAGCGCCGCCGCGCTGATGCTGGGCGCGTCGCTGTGCGGGGGGCAGGCGGCCCGCGCCGAGACTTGGGACATCGCCAAGGCGGCGGCGCCCTACAAGGGGACGGACCTCCACGTCGTCTTTCTCGACCGGCCGGGATACCGCGCCATCATCAAGCTCCTACCCGAGTTTGAGAAGCAGACCGGCATCAAGGTCGATTACGAAATCGTCCCTTACGAGAACACCCGCGAGAAGGAAGTTCTTAACTTCACGGGCCAGGGCGACCTGTCGATCGCGCTCGTCGACCTCGTCTGGCTCGGGGAGTTCGCAGAGAACGGCTGGATCCTGCCGATCGACAAGTTCAAGGGGGACAGCGCGATCACTGACCCGAACCTGAACCTCAAAGGGTTCTTCCCGCTGCTGCTCGACGCCTTCGGCACCTGGGGCGGCACCACCTACGGCCTGCCGTTCGACAACTACTCGGGCCTGCTCTTCTATAATAAGTGCATGCTGAAGGACGCCGGTTTCGACAAGCCCCCGGCGACCTGGGACGAACTCGCCTCCACCTACGCGCCGAAGCTGACCGACCCCGCCAAGAAGCAATACGCCTACGCGCTGCAGTCGGCCCGCGGCGAGACCCAGTCCGCCGACAGCTTCATGCGTTTCCTGTGGCCCTTTGGCGGCTCGCTGCTCGATAAGAGCTTCCACTCGAACCTCCTGAGCCCGGACAGCCAGAAGGGGCTGAACTTCCGCCAGAACCTCGTCAAATACATGCCGCCAGGCGTCGTTTCCTGGGACCACGCCGAATCCGTCAACGGGCTCGCCCAGGGCCAAGTGGCTATGATCACCGAGTGGTCGGCCTTCTACTCGACGCTGACCGACCCGAAGACGTCCAAGCTCGGTGCTTGCCTCGGGGTCGCGCCCGAGCCCGCGGGTACTGCCGGCCGCCTGCCGGCGCTCGGCGGCTTCAGCCTCGCGGTCGCGTCCCAAGCACCCGAGAAGGAGCAGAAGGCCGCCTGGATCTTCATCCAGTGGGCCACATCGGACGCCATCGCCAAACCCTACGTGGAGGCCGGCGGCGTGTCAGGCCGGGCCGCGGTCTACGACGACCCCGAGATCAAGGCGAAGTACACGTTCGTGGAGCCCATGGTGGCCTCCTGGCAGCACGGCGTGCCGGAGTTCCGCCCCCGCTTCCCGGCGTGGCCGGCGATCTCGGAAATCGTCGCCGAGTTCGGCTCGAAGATGATGCTGGGCGAGGTGTCGGTTGAGCAGGGCTCGAAGGACATCGGCACGCGCATGGAGGCCATCCTGCAAAAGGAGGGTTACTACGCGGGCAAGAAAAAGCCGTTGCAGTGACCTGAACCTGAACCTCGCGGTCCGCGGCGATTTCGGCCGTCGCTGGCCGTTAAATCCATCCGCTTTTCGCGAGGCCCGCCTTGGCCGACGTCGCAGTTCCATCGACGCCCAGAAGATCACGTTTGGGACTCGGCCGGTGGACGCCCTTTTGGTTCCTCCTGCCCGCCGTGGCGGCGCTCGCCGCCATCGGCGTCTACCCCACGCTGTTCGCGCTCGTCACATCGCTGCGCCAGTACAATATCGCCCGCGTGCGCGAGGGCTTCCCCTTCGTGGGATTGAGCAACTACGCGCAGGTCCTGTCCGACCCGACCTTCTGGCAGACGCTCGGCCGCACCAGCCTGTTCTTCGCCTGTTCGGTCCCCTTCGAGGTCGCGATCGGGCTCGGCGTGGCTCTGCTGCTGCACCGGCCGGGGGTCGACGCGCTCCGGGCTCTCACCCGCGTGGCGCTGGTGATCCCGCTCGCCACCACATACGCCGTGGTGGGCCTGCTCGGGCGGCTGATCTTCAACCGCGATTTCGGCATCGCGAACGGCCTGCTCAATGCGGTCAGCCTGCCGTCCTTCGACTGGCTCGGCGACGTAGACGGCGCTTTCGTAGCCATCTGCATCATGGACGTGTGGCAGTGGACACCCTTCTGCGCGCTGATCTTCCTGTCGGGGCTCTCGATGGTGCCGCCCGAGATCGAGGAGGCGGCGGAGCTCGAGACGGGCAGCCGCTGGGCCCTGCTGCGCCACGTTCAGCTGCCCTACCTCCTGCCCGGCTTCACCGCCATGCTGATCCTGCGCTCGGCCGACGTCCTCAAGCTGTTCGACGTCGTCTTCACCATGACGCGCGGCGGCCCGGGCGCCGCGACCGAGCTCATCTCCATCTACATCCAGCGCGTCGGCTTCCGCGTCTTCGACCTCGGCATCGCCTCGGCCCAGGCGCTGCTGCTCCTGATGCTGACGATCCTGCTGGCGCGGCTTTATATCCGCTTTTTCTATCGGGAGATCGAGTGATGCGGTCCCGCGCCCTCGCGCGCGCCCTGCGCGCCCTCGGCCTCCTTATCGTCTTCGCCGCCACGATCTTCCCGACCTACTGGATGGTGTCGTCGTCCTTCAAGACGCAGGCCGACCTCCTGGCCTCGCCCCCGGTGTGGCTGTTCACGCCGACGCTCGGAAACTACGCGGAGGTGTTCTCGGACAGCAAAGTCACGGGCGCGATCCTGAACTCCCTGATCGTGGCGGTGTCGTCGACCGCACTCTCGGTCACGCTCGGCGCCCCGGCCGCCTTCGCGCTGGCCCGCTACGACTTCCGCGGCAAGAGGGACCTGTGGTTCTGGTTCATCTCGAATCGCTTCATCAGCCCGATCGTGCTGGCATTGCCGGTCTACATCCTGGCGCGCAACCTCGGCCTGCTCGACACCCGCCTCGTGCTGGTGCTGGTCTACATCACCTTCATCCTGCCGCTCGTGATCTGGATCGCCACAGACCAGTTCCGCTCGATTCCGAAGGAGCTCGAGGAGGCGGCGCGGCTCGAAGGCGCGAGCCAGTTCACGATCTTCTGGCGCATCTACCTGCCACTTGGAGTGCCAGGCCTCGCGGTCTCGGCTATCTTCGGCTTCATCTTTTCCTGGAACGAACTGCTCTACGCGCTCGTGCTGACGCGCCGTGACAGCCAGACCGCGCCCGTCGTCGCGACAAGCTTCATGTCGGGCTACGAACTGCCCTGGGGAAAGATCATGGCCACCGGCACCGTCATCGTGCTGCCCGTTACGATCTTCGCGCTGCTCGTGTCCCGCCACATGGTGCGAGGATTGACGATGGGAGCCACCAAATGAGCGCCGGGGCGGAGGGTAGGAGCTACCTTGAATTGCGGGGCGTCGAGAAACGCTACGGCACGGTCGGCGTCGTGCACGGGGTCGACATCGCCGCCCGCGAGGGCGAGTTCGTGGTCTTCGTCGGGCCGTCCGGCTGCGGGAAGTCGACGCTGCTGCGCATGATCGCGGGGCTTGAAGAGGTATCGGCAGGCGACGTCTACATCGACGGCGTCTGCGTCACCGGCACCGAGCCGGCGCGGCGGAAAGTGTCCATGGTGTTCCAGAGCTACGCGCTGTTTCCGCACATGAGCGTGCGCGACAACATCGCCTTCGGGCTCAAGATGTCCAAGGTGCCGAAGCCCGAGATCGAGCAGCAGGTGGCCGAGGCGGCGCGCATCCTGCAGATTGGCCCGCTGCTCGACCGTCGCCCGCGCCAGCTATCCGGCGGCCAGCGTCAGCGCGTTGCCATCGGCCGCGCCATCGTGCGCCACCCCAAGCTATTCCTGTTCGACGAGCCGCTGTCCAACCTAGACGCAGAGCTACGCTCGCAGATGCGCGTCGAGATCGCCCGCCTGCACCGGGACCTCGGCGTCACAATGGTCTACGTCACCCACGACCAGGTCGAGGCCATGACGCTAGCCGAGCGTATCGTGGTGCTGCGGGCCGGGCGCGTCGAGCAGGTCGGCTCGCCCGAGGAGCTCTACGACCGACCGGCCAACACCTTCGTGGCGGGGTTCATCGGCGCCCCGAAAATGAACTTTCTCAACGCGCGGGTGGCCGGGACGGAGGCGGGTAGCCTGCTGCTCTCCCATCCGGCCCTAGCGACGCCGGTCCGGGTTGCGCCGCGCCGCGGAGCCGCCGTGCCCACGGCCGGCGCCGAGGTTCTGCTCGGACTTCGGCCCGAGCACCTCGCCTTCGGCGAGGGGCCGAACGGCATCGCGCTCCGGGCCGACCTGACCGAGAGTCTCGGCGGCTCGACGGTGATCCACGGCCAGACCCCGGCCGGCGAGACGCTCAGCCTGCAAGCGCCCGGCCGCCACCCGCTCGGGAAGGGCGTGCCCTTCGCGGTGCATTTCGACGCTGCGCGGGCCTACGCCTTCGGCGCCGATGGCCGGGCCATCTGAGGAGGGCGCCATGGACTTTTCGAGCCGCACGATCATCGTCACGGGTGCCGGCAAGGGCATCGGCCGCGCCACGGCGCTTTATCTGAACGCGCGCGGGGCCGCCGTGGTGGCCCTGTCGCGCTCGCCGGACGACCTCGCGAGACTCACCGCCGAGATCGGCTGCCGCACGATCGGGGTCGATTTCGCCGATGCCGACGCGACCCGGGCGGCAGCCGAGGCCGCCCTTCCCGCCGACCTCCTCGTCAACTGCGCCGGCACCACCGAGCTCGACAGCTTCCTCGATCTCTCCGTCAAGACCTTCGACCACATCATGGCGGTGAATTGCCGCGCTCCGATGATCGTGGCGCAGGTCTTCGCCCGCGCGCTCCTGGAGCGCGCGGGACGGGGAGCCATCGTCAACGTGTCGTCGCTGTCGTCGTTCATCGGCTTCGCCGACCACGCGGCCTACTGCGCATCTAAGGGCGCGCTTGACGGCCTCACGCGCGTCATGGCGAACGAGCTCGGCCGCCGCGGCATCCGGGTCAACGGCGTCCATCCCGTCGTGACGCTGACGCCGATGGCCGAGAAGGCCTGGAGCGACCCCGCCAAGTCCACGCCGATGCTGAATCGCATCCCGCTCGGGCGCTTCGTCGAGCCGGGCGAGGTCGCGGCCGCCATCGCGTTTCTGCTCTCCGACGCCGCCGTAATGGTGAACGGGATCGACCTGCCGGTCGACGGCGGATTTCTGATCAACTGAAGGAGACGCCCCATGCGCGCCCTCGTCCTCGAACGCCAGCACGAACTCAAGCTCCGCGACATCGACCTGCCACTCGCAGTCGGGCCCGGCGACGTCCGCGTCCGAATCCACACGGTGGGGATCTGCGGCAGCGACGTGCATTACTACACGCACGGTCGCATCGGCTCCTTCGTGGTCGACGCGCCCATGGTGCTCGGCCACGAGGCCGCGGGAACGGTGGTCGAGGTCGGCGAGGGCGTGAAGGGGCTCGCTGTCGGCGACCGCGTCTGCATGGAGCCGGGGGTGCCGGACCTCCACTCGCGCGTCTCCAGACTTGGGCTCTACAATGTCGACCCCTCTGTCACCTTCTGGGCGACCCCGCCCGTGCACGGCGTGTTGACCGCTGAGGTGGTCCATCCCGCCGCGTTCACGTTTAAGCTGCCGGACGCGGTCTCCTTCGCCGAGGCCGCCATGGTAGAGCCCTTCGCGGTGGGCCTGCAGGCCGCCACCAAGGCGCGCGTCCAGCCCGGCGACACGGCCGTGGTGACGGGCGCGGGGCCGATCGGCATCATGACGGCGCTGGCCGCACTGGCGGCCGGGTGTTCGCGCGCGATCGTGTCGGACTTCCAGCCCGCCAAGCTGGCGGTCGCGGCCCGCTATCCCGGGGTCGAGGCCGTCGACCTGCGCGAAGCGTCGCTCGAGGCAGCGGTCGCAAAGGCTACCGACGGCTGGGGCGCGGACGTTGTACTCGAGGCGAGCGGCGCGCCCAAGGCCTACGAGGGCGTCGAGCGGCTGCTCAGGCCTGGCGGCTGCCTCGTGCTGATAGGCATGCCGGTTGAGCCCGTGCGGCTCGACGTGTCCTCGGTCGCCGCCAAGGAGATCCGCATCGAGACGGTGTTCCGCTACGCCAACGTGTTCGACCGGGCGGTCGCCATGATCGCGTCGGGCAAGGTGGACCTGAAGCCGCTCGTCACCGAGACCTTCCCGTTCGAGGACAGCGTCGCGGCCTTCGAGCGCGCAGCCGAGGGCCGGCCCAGCGATGTCAAGCTCCAGATCCGCATGTGATGCTCGCGCAGGTTGTTGTCATCGGTGCAATCTACGAGGGCGCGTGAACGGTGGGCGCCCGCCGGCGGTACCGGCGCCCTCGTTAGTCGGCACTCGCACATAGCACCCGTGCGGGAGGTCGTTGCCTTCGACCTTTGCCGTCACCTCCCCTGGCACCACGCCATAGCCGTTCCACCGCGCCGTGAGCCTCTTCCGCAGCACCTCTTCCGGCAGAACGGTCACGACGGTGATATCAAAAGGGGGAAGGTCCGCTCTGACGATCACCAAGCCCCATGACCGCCGTTCCGCTCTCCACCCTTCCTCGCCGTTAGCCAGCCGCCTGCAGCCGACCCTTTCTGGCAGGTTGATCGCTGCACTGTTATGCCGAACCTAGATGTTGCCCTGAAAAGGACTCGAACCTCGCTGGCATGCGCTACCTCGTTAATTTAGCGTCATTCTGTTCGGGTCCAGCTGGGGGTTGGGTAAGAGCTGTGGGTAAGGTCAGGATCCCCGTCCGGCGACGTGCCGCCAAGCGTCCCAACGCACTTTCGAAAGCAGGCTAAGTGGCACCCTTCACGGTTCCGCCGGTTGATCCCACCCGTCACGGGACAAGGTGCGCCGATCGGCGCACCAACGGCAGCTAAGTCAGTAAAGCCGTCGATGGGATTACGTAATGGCAACACAAATCGATCCGTCGAAGGATAAGCTCCACATCATGGAAGGTAGACGGAAGCAACATGGCCGACAAGGTCCTGACCTCGAACAACCTGATCAACGATCTGGTCAGGCAGATCTTCTACGTCGAACCCGACGTGATGGCAGCAGTGGCGCACGCCGACGCGCAGGTGCGTCTCCGGCGCCCGTCCGAATGCCGGAAACCACGGACCCGCTGGACGGCGTGGGGGGTGTGCTGATGCGCAGGGTCGTTGGCACCTGCTTGCGGATGCGAACACACGCCGGTCCCATATCGCTCGTCACCGAGCGTCAGGCCGAGCGGGCCGGGTAGCCGACCGCCCGTCTGGCCAACACCGTGATCCTGCTCGCCTGGGGACTCTTTCTCGAAAGCCAGTCAAGCATGGCGATGCCGGTCCTCCTCGCTGCAGACGAGACCGCAACGGGTGCTCACCCATCCATGTTGGTCGGTAGAACGATCACATCATGGATCGTGACATTCCGCGGCCGGCTCAGGATGAAAAGGACAGCTTCGGCCACCTCGGATGCATCGATGATTGCGCCAGCATCCTTCGCGGCCTGAAGCCGGTCGGCCGGCCAGTCCGCGAGGAGCGCGGAAGCGACAGGTCCCGGCGAGACCTGCGAACCCGGATGCCGTGCTCGCTAACTTGGCGCCGCGTGGTCTGGGTGAAACACATGACGGCGAATTTCGAGGCGGAGTAGACCGGCTCGTGCTTGATGGCGGAATGTCCGGCCCACGAGCACGTGACGACGATGTCACCGCTTTTGCGCTCGATCATGTGGGGCAGGACGGCGTGAACGTTTTTTACGACGGCGTTCACGTTAAGATTCAGCATCCGGTCGATGCTTTCCGCAGTGGTGTTGACAAGGTCGCCGCCAATGTAGGTGCCCGCGTTGCAGTATAGGATATCGATCCGGCCGGTCTTGGCCAGGATCTCGGGGACCATCGCGTCACAGTTCGCCCTATCGAGGAGATCGGTGACCTGGGCGATCGCCTTGCCTTCGCTCGCGGCAACCAGTTCGTTGAGCACTGCCTCATTGCGGTCGACCATGACCGCGGTCGCGCCAGCCGCCATCAGGGCCTTGGCGGTGGCCAAGCCAATGCCTGAAGCGGCACCCGTGACGACGGCCACCTTGCCGGAGAGTTTATCTGCCATATCCCATGTCTCTTCCTGGTTTTACTGAACCGCATTCGGCCGCTGGCCGGCGCGACGATCACCAAACGGTGTAGCCGGCATCCGCCAGCACAACCGCGCCCGTCATCGCGCTCGAGGCTTCGGAGGCGAGAAACAGCATGACGGCCGCGATCTCTTCAGGCTCCACCATCCGTCCCATGGGGGTGAAGTCCATCCAGGGACCAAAATAATATGGCTTGTTGGCGTTGCCGTTCGACATCGACGTGTTCACGTAGGTCGGCGCGACGCAGTTCACGCGCACGCCGCGCGTAGCCCATTCGCCGGCGAGGCACTTGGTCAGGTGGTGGATGGCAGCCTTGGAGCTGTTGTAGTGCGCCTGGCGTTGCGGCTTGTTCGAGATGACGCCGGAGATCGAGCCTGTCGTAACGACCGAACCAGATTTGCGCTCCAGCATATGCCTGCCGAACGCCCTGCAGGTCCAGAACGTCCCATGAACGTTTACGTCGAACAGCTTACGCCAGGCCTCGTCCGTCAGATCTTCGGCAGCGGTGTCCGGCCAGGTCACCCCAGCATTTGCCACCAGGATATCGACGAGGCCCCGGTCGCGGTTCGTGCGATCGGCGGCTTCCTGGCATGCCTCCGATTGCGTGATGTCCAGGCGCTCTGTCGCAACGGCGTAGCCTTTGGACTCCAACTCGTGCTGTGCGCGCGTCAGCGCAGCTTCTTCCGGACCGGCAATAACCACGTCCGCACCGGCTTCCGCGAATGCGAGCGCAGCGGTAAGCCCGATGCCTGTTGCTCCGCCAGTGATGAAGGCCCGGCGGCCGTCCAGGCGAAACCGGTCAATGAGCATGTATTTGAGTCCTTGGTGATGCGGACCGGGGTTACTCCCGGTCCGCCCTGTCGCAATGCGGTTACTTGGGGTAGCCGGCCTGCTTCATAGTGCGTTCGGTGCTGCGCTGCCCCTCGGCCAAAGCATCGGCGACGCTCTTCTGGCCCGAGACGGCAGCGGCCATGTCCTGACCCACAGTCGTGCCGATGCCCTGGAACTCAGGGATCGTGACGAACTGGATCCCCACATAAGGAACGGGATCCATCGTCGGCTTCGTCGGGTCAGCCGACATCAGCGACTTGTAGACCATATCGGCGAACGGAGCCGCCTTCTGGTACTCGGTGTTCTCGTAGGTCGACTTGCGCGTTCCGGGAGGGGCCGCCACCCACCCTGAGTTCTGCGCCACGAGTTTCACGTAATCCTTCGAAGTTGCCCACTTCACGAAGGATTTGGCAGCGGCCTCCTGCTTCGTGCTGGAAGGAATGGCGAGCGACCAAGCCCAGAACCATCCCGCGCCCTTGGTGGTCACTTCCATGGGCGGCTGGGCAAAGGCCAGCACGTCGCCAACTTTCGAGGTCGATTTGTTATAGAGACGGCCAGCGGCCGACGTCGCATCTACCCAGATTGCGCAATGGCCGGCGGCAAACAACGCCTGGTTCTCGTTGAACCCGTTCGAAGGGGCGCCAGGCGGTCCATCCTTCCGCAAAAGGTCGACATAGAATTTCGCTGCCTTTTCCCAAGGCTCGGTCGTGAGTTGCGGGTTCCACTTTTCGTCGAACCAGCGGCCACCGAAGCTGTTGGCTATTGTGGTGATGAGACCCATATTCTCACCCCACCCCGGCTTGCCGCGAAGGCAGATGCCGTACTGATCTTTGGATTTGTCGCTCAGCTTGTCGGCGAACTGGGCGATGTCATCCCACTTCGGCTGCTCCGGCATTTTCAGGCCAGCCTGCTCGAACAGGTCCTTGCGGTACAGCGTGAAGGAGCTCTCGGCGTAAAAGGGAACCGCATAGAGCGAGCCGTTGACCGTCAATCCGTTGCGCACGGTAGGGATTAGGTCGTCATAGTCGTAGTCTGTCCCGAAATCATCGAGCTTGGTCAGCCAGCCCTGCTTCGCCCAGATCGGTGTCTCATAGGCCCCGATCGTGACAACGTCGAAAGTTCCGCCATGCGTGCCGATATCCGTAGTCACGCGCTGCCGCAGGGTGTTTTCCTCAAGAACGACCCAATTGACCTTGTTGCCTGTGGCCTTTTCCCACTCGGAAGACAACTTCTGCATGACGATCATGTCGTCGTTGTTCACCGTTGCAACGGTGATTGTCTCGGCGCTGACGAGCGCCGTGCCGGCTAAAAGCGCTGCAATTGATATAGTGATTTTGCTTAGCAAGCCCATTGATTTTCTCCCTGTTGATATTCTGTCTGTCTCCACGATCACGGGGCGTCCCTTCGAACACACCATCAAGTGGCTGCTGTCCGCGCTGTGAGTCTGAACCACGCGCCGCCGACATCCTCTCGCCTGGAACGCGGCCGCGCCGGCAGGCATTCCGGGCGTACTCATCCAGCCGAAGGGGAAACGAGCGGCAGCGTGCCGCTTGCTCTCTGCGACAGGAATGTCCGTGCATTTGGCTTAAAGCGCAGTGACCTCGCTAAGAGTCTGTCCGAGAAGTCATGCTCGGGCCAATCTTCGAAGGAGGATCATGACGGAAGCGGCGTAGAGGAAGGCTTGCGCTGAAGCCAGGGTGGCTTCCGGATCTTTCCAGAGCCTTCGGTTTC
>JAABUU010002127.1_pt1 | contig 29316 bp, 22 predicted proteins | sample 5559301 | NCBI WGS metagenome assembly JAABUU01 (sample SAMN10711884, study PRJNA513360) | rock metagenome | isolation source: Antarctica rocks | place: Antarctica: Victoria Land, Richard Nunatak white
AATTTACTCAAATTTATCAAATCAATCACTCAACTTTATCACAATCAAATCTATCTATCTATCTTTCTCACAATGACACGCGACTTCGAATCAGTCGAGTCACGAACAGCTCGTCTGCTTAGAAGCACTGCTAGCAGACGCGTTTTCATTATTTCTTTTAATGTCTCAGCTGAATCTCAGAATGTCGCTATCTCATGAAACATCAACATGAGTCAACAACTTCATCAATGAGCTATCAATCAGTCAGACGAGATCATCAAGATGCTGATCGAGCTAAGAGATCAACGAGACATGACTTTGAAACTCAACGAGCAATGAATCGATGTTCAAGTCGATCACATCAAGAGACTTGATGAGCTAGAAATCAATCAAATGACAATAGACATTCAAGAAGAGACTATCGTCGAACTACGAGAGAAAGTCTTGAGTCTAAAAAAGAAACAGCGTTCAGCGAATCAGTCTCGATCTCATCAGTCTACTGAATCTTGAGCTTCTACGAAATCTCTATTTCGTCAATCTATCGAGAATCATACTCGACGTGACTCATTCACTCTATTCAATAATGATCATTACAAGTCTTTCAAGTTTTTGAACTCATTTATATTCATCGACGAAGATGAATCAACATGAGATAGCTGAAGAATCAAGATGAACGACAAGCTTCAGACAAATGTCGATCACTTCGATAATGAGAATATCTGTATTGTCTATGTGATATTTAGACTAGAAGATGATGCTGCTGAACATATCTTCGCTTGACGTCGACATGATGCTTTGCATTCATACATCTCAATCGACGAGCTATTTGAGCATCTGAAAGAAATATACGATGAACTGAATAGAAATCGAAAATGTCATTGCAAGTACAACGCTCTTAGACAAACAGACAAGTCTTTCAATGTCTTCTACTTCAACTTTATGAAGCTATTCAGCTATCTAGACTACGACGATCACACTCTGATGAACGATCTTCAGAATAAGATCAACAATCGCTTGCAGAATGCTTTATCAGTCTGTTCAGAGAACTTTACTTCGCTCACTCGCTTAAGAATCTTTCTTCAAGATGTGAATAATAAACAGCGAGTCAACTATCAGCTACGCAGTCAGCTTCGCACTATCATCGTCAAAGTCACTGTCGTATCTGATAAATGTGCTGCTACTTCATTGTCAGCAGTGATGACTTCGATAATCAAATATGTCAAGTCGACTATCTTTTCTACTTCTGAGTCAGTCAGATCGTCTATCGTCTGCTATATCTGCAAGATCTCAGATCACTTATTCAAGAACTGCTCTCAGAACAAGATCAACATCTCGACATCTTGTGCATTCACTTCTCGTCTACATGAAATCGTCATTTCGAAGAATAAAGAGAATGAGAAAATGTCTTCTTTCGAAGATAGCGAGGCAAAAAACTAGAAACTTTCATCAAAGACGTGATGAAAGATGTGTTAATTTCTTCAACGATGAGCATGTCAGATGATTCTTTTGCTTCTGAATCTTTGATTATTGAATGCATACTTTTTAGCAATGAAATTAGTTACTCATTGAAGTCTTTGATAGACATCGAAGCTGCTGACTATTCGTTCATTGATGAAGTGATCGCGCAGATTGTTTGTAATCAGTTGCAAATCGAGTTTCTGACTTTGATCAAAGCGAAGTCAATTCGAGAATTTGACGATCATTATGCTAAGAAACTCATTACTCATGTCATCTATTCGAATCTGACTGTTCAAGATCATATGATTGACACAGCTTCTATGTTGATCATTCAATTAAATCAACATCAAATGATTTTTGAAAAAACATGAATGAACAAAATTGATCTAGTAATAGATATGCAAATCGATTTTCTTCGATTTTCGAATTTCACTTCTAGTCAGAAATCGATTGTTCTACTCTTAAGTCATAGAACAATCACGAAACAGAAGAGCTTGACTTCTACTCATATACTAAAGAGATCTTTCACTTTCGTTACATCTCAATTCAGTCAGAAATCACTCTCTTTCAGTCAAAAGAAGAGCTCGATTGAACAGTTAAAATCGCATGACGCGACTTTAACTAGCGTCAAAATTTCTAAATCGACGTCAGGTTCAACGAACATAGCAATGATAGAGACAGCGACATATAGAATGTTAGTCAAACGTTCAGACATCAAGATCTTTGCTGTTATTGTCTTGAAAATCGATCGACTCATAACTACAGCTGAAAACAAGTCTGAAGAAGTGAATCTGCATGAGCTTTCTCACGCTGAAGTTCTTGAGCAAGTCAAGATCAAGCTTCTCTCTGAATATCACGACTATCTAGACATCTTCGATCGAGCAATAATTGATCAGCTATCATTGCATCGTTTCTATGATCACAAAATTGAGTTGATTGATGAAGAAATGCTCTCGCGAAGCAGACTATATCAGATGTTCGATCACAAGCTTCAGAAGATAAAGAAATATCTGATTGAACATCTGAACAAAGAATTCATTTTCTTCAGCTTCGCATCATACGTCTCGCTTATCTTGTTCGCTGAAAAGAAAGACGAAAGTCTGCGTTTCTGCGTCGATTACAGAAAGCTCAATGCTTTGATCAAACGAGATCGCTATTCTTTGCTCTTGATAGACGAGACTCTCGCTCATATACAAGAAAGCAAATATCTGACTCGATTGAACATCATTGTCGCGTTCAATAAACTGCGAATGCACTCAGATAGCGAAGATCTGACTATCTTTATCATCTTCTTCGACTCATACAAATATCATGTAATGCTCTTCAAATTAATCAATGAATCAACGTTTTATCAACACTATATGAACAACGTGCTGTTCAAATATCTTCATCAGTTTTGTCAGATCTATCTAGATGACATTATCATCTACAGCAAGATCTTGAAGAAACACAAGTGACATGTACAATTGATCTTGAATAGACTACGAGAAGCTGATCTACAGATAGACATCGATAAATGCAAGTTTCATGTTCAGAAAATCATTTTTTTAAGACTTTTGATATCAATCGAGAGACTTAAGATGAATTCACGAAAGATACAAGCAGTAGTTGATTGATCTACACTCAATAATCTCACTCAGATGCAGTTCTTCATTGACTTCTGCAATTTCTATCGACGCTTCATCAAGAACTTTTCAAAGATTGTTCGTTCAATGATTCAACTCACTCAAAAGAAGATCATATTTGAATGAAATGAGACTTGTCAGACTGCATTCAATCACATGAAGAGACGTATGACTGAGACTTTTATACTTTGTCACTTTGATCAGACTTGTGAGACTATTCTGAAAACTGACTTATTCGACTACGTAAACGACGAAGTTCTCTCTCAATGTGATGATGAAGAAGTACTACATTCGATTGCTTTCTATAGCAAGAACATGTCTTCTGCTGAGTGCAACTACGAAATATACGATAAGAAACTGCTGATCATCATTCAAGCATTTGAGCATTGACGATTCGAACTGAAGTTGACTGACATTTCTATCAAGATGTTCATCAATCATCAAGCACTCATTTCATTGATGAAAGACAAGAAGCTGAGTCGACGACAGATGCGCTGAATTCAGAAGCTAGCTGACTTCAACTTCAAGATAATGTATCGATCTGACAAACAGAACATTAAGATCAATGCATTAACTCGTTGAGCTGACTTCATGTTTAGAGATTTCGACGATGAACGCATTTGATATCAAAGAACTACTATTCTGACATTGAATCAAATGAAGATCGCTGATCTAAAGAAAAATAATGATCAATCAATTTATAAACAGATTCTTGAGACTAATGAAATCGACGAGAATTGTACGCTACTTCGCGAAGCAATAGCAAGAGACGAAGCACAATGCAAAGACATCAAGCTGAAGAATTGTCGAGTTCAGAATGAAATCTTATACAAAGACAGTCAGCTATGAGTTTCGTTCAATGAACTTCTGCAAATGAATCTGATTCGTGAGATACATGATCAGTCGTCGATCGATCATTCTGAAATTCTTAGAACAGTGAAAATCATAAAGCGAAATTACTATTGATCTTCTATGCAAAAAATGATAGATTGATATATTTGAAACTGCTACGTATGTCAACGTTCAAAGACATCAAGAAATAAATCAAACGACTTGCTTCAATCTCTATCTATATCTGAACAGCGATGACAAGACATAGCAATGAACTTCATTATTGATCTATCTGATTCGTATGATTACAACGCTATTCTGACTGTCATCTGCAGATTGTTAAAAGAAAGACATTATATCTCTTGCATCACTGATGATGAAGATATCACAGCTGAAAAGACAGCTGAAATGCTGATTCAATGAGTATATTGAACTCATGATCTATCAAGCTTCATAGTATCTGATCGAGATTCGCAATTCATCTCTATACTATGAAAGTTTCTTTGCAAATGACTGAACATTTTTCTTCGATTGTTCATCGTCTATCATTCTCAGATCAATGATCAAAGCGAATGAGTCAATCAGAACGTTGAACGTTATCTTTGATTCTTCTATTCATATATGCAGAACGACTGATCTAAGTGACTATTCATGATTGAGTTTGTCGACAATAACGTCTTGTCATCAGTCATCTTCTTGATTCTCTTCTTCATGAACAAGAACTTTCATTCTCGTATGAGCTTCGACTCTGACATCATCGAGTATGAAAGCACTTGCGAACGCTTGCAGATCAATCGAGTCAAGAATATATCTGAACAAATGAACAAGACTTTGATCTTCGCTCGTGAAGCTCTGATCAAAACACGAAAACAAATGATGAATCAAGCTAATAAGCATAGAAAGAAGATCAATTACGAGATCGAATCAAAGATGTTTCTGAACGAACGAAACATCATTACAGCGAGATCTTTCAAAAAATTGAATGACAAGATGCTCGACTCATTTCAGATCACTGAGTCTGTTGACTCATTCTATAAGTTGAAACTATCAGAGACTATGCGTATACACGACGTATTTCATTCAGAGCTTCTTCGTTCTGTCGTCGATGATTCTCTGTCTGATCAAAAGAATGAATCTTCGAAATCAATAGTGATAAACGATGAAGACGAATGGAAAATCGACGATATATTGAACTTTCGACGATATCAAAGACGACTTCAACATCGAGTCAAATGAAAGAGCTATGACAACGATCTCAACTGATATAACGCTGACGACGACGAATTTATGAACGCTCAAGAGATGATTGACGACTTTCATATCAAATATTCAAGAAAAGCGCACTAAGAAACAACATTCATGCGAACATGAATAGTCAAGAGAAGAAGATAATGTCACGATTCTAGTCTTCGTCTATTCTTCAACTAGTCTTCATCTGATTTCATTTTAATCGAGTCTAGCACAGAGCTGAGAAACACACATATAAAAATCGAGTTCTTTTCTGTAGATACTTTTCTTTCTTAGCATTTATCTATTAGTTAAATGACATCTTTATGACTCGCTCTAGATTGATCTCTAACAATATCTGAGTTAAATTTGAATCAGATCTAGATCAGATTTCAACTAAATCATTGATTAGTTCTAATCATTATGCAAAGTACTTTCTAGCATGCATTGCAAATTGATTAAAACTTCAGTCTTGATACATTTATAACACTTTGTATGAAAACATCATCAATTCATGTTTCACTTTCAGACATTTAATGAATTTTTAAAAGTCTTTACTTTCTGAAATATTAAAAATGTAAAGCAGTTATAACATTGAGTTAAACAAGATTCAGAAGTTTTTCTAGAAGATTTAAACAATTTTTGAACTCAATGAGATTTGAGTATAGAAGCTTGTGAGTTATTTAATAAAATATTCAGTGAATAAATATGAAAGACTTGTTTTGAAGAAATTGATTAAGCAAAAGAATAATCAAATTTAAATTTTAAAAAGCTTCAAGATCAGATGATGAAATTACAACATCAACTGCAATTGACTAAAGAAGATACTTTTACTTCTTTCATCATGTTTAATTTATTCAAGTGATTTCAAAAGCTTTTAAATTCATCTTTGTTTACTGATGAAACAGAATTTTTCTGAAATGATTGACAAGAAAAGATTCATGATAAGCTAGAAATCAATGTCAATCATTTTAATACTGATAAAGTCATACTGATTTATATTCACTTCAAAATCAATGAAAATGCAGTCAAAACTACTTTAACTTGATGTTAACATGATTCATTAAATCTTTATAAAATGATTAATGATTTATTAAATGAACTTGCTCAGCTATATGATGATCTCGACAAAGAGACAAACTTTTGAAGAAAATATGTTAATTTCATTTAAAAAAAGAGCAAATTCAGCAACTTTTATTCAATATTTCAACGTCTGTTTTTTTATTTAAAGTATCATGAAAAGCAATTGATTATCAATTTACAAGATAAGATAGTTTATCATCTTCATGCAGCTTGAAGTAATTAGCTGATTCAGTCAGAATCTTTCAATGAAATTCATAGTTATTTGATTCATTTGAACAATGAGCATTGAGTCATGAATGACATCAAAGAAAAGAAATTCTTGATCAAAGTTAAAAAGCAAGTCATCTTTGCTGAGAAATGAGATTCATTGAATTTTTATAGAAAGATTGAAGTCACTACACTTGTTGATCATTCAAAGTTGTATGACATGATTTTAACTAACATCAAAGACATTGATTTACAAGCTGAAATCTGTTTCATCTGTCACAAATCAAATCATACTTCTAGAGAATGTTCTGATCAATCGAGAATCAATGCATTAAAAGATGATGAGTTTAATTAATTTACATTGAACTTTGAGTTTGATTTTGATTCAAAAAACTAACTATTTCTTTCAGAATCATTAAAAAGATAAAGATCATATTTTTATGCAGTCAAATCAAAGTTCTATTGAAAGAAAATTATTTTGAAAAATTATTTCTGATCAATGCTTTTCTTATCTCTTAAAGCAATTCTTTCAGTCTTCACTCTTTGATAAATAGTGATTTCATTGTTTACATATTGATACATGACAAGATAGTTAATAAAGTATGTCAGAAACTTGAAATATAATTTATATTGTTAGTAAAAAAGAAGTTAATATGAGATTATGATGAAAAGTTAGCTAAGAAAATTATTACTCATAAAATTCTATTCAATCTCATGATTGAAAGTTATAAGAAATTGACTATGTTAATGCTGATAACTGATATTGAGCATCATGAAGTTATATTGAGCAAACTTTGAATGAACAAAAACGAAATATTATTGAACATGAAACATGATACTATTGTATTTTCTGATCAATTAAATATTTTTATTTCAATTTTTTCAATTTCATTAAATATAAAACACTCAAGTTAATTGCAATCAACTTTAACTTCTTCAACAGCTCATAACAATGCTTTAAAGATTTTCAAGCACTCAGTTTCAATCATTCAAAAAAAGTCATTTTTGATTTAAAAGATAGATGTTGTTTCTTTTCAAGCATTAGTAAAATGAAAAAAAAAAGAATTAAACAAAGATTTTTGCTATGTTCATTGAAAACATTGATAGAGAAATTGTTTACAATACTCAATGCAAACTGTTATGATTCTAGTCTTCATCTGATTTCATTCTAATCGAGCTTAGCGAGAATCTGATCTAAAGATGATATCATTGAGTCTCTGCATCATATGTGTAAGATGTCAACTCAATCGAGTCTAGCATAGAGCTGAGAAACACATATATAAGAATTGAGTTCTTTTCTGTAAATACTTTTCTTTTTTAGCATTTATTTATTAGTTAAATAACACTTCTATGACTCGCTCTAGATTGATTTCTAACAGTAAATAAATGTTAATCAACTACTCTGCTATCAACATGTAGATGATATGAAATAATTTACTTCTATTCAGAAAATTCGCAAGAAATTCTTTGAATTACTTTCATTAAAACACACATTCAAATTTACTCAAATTTATCAAATCAATCACTCAATCAAATTTATCTATCTATCTTTCTTATAATAACATGCAACTTCAAATCAGTTGAATCATGAACAGCTCGTCTGCTTAGAAGCATTACTAGCAAATGCATTTTCATTATTTCTTTTGATGTTTCAGCTGAATCTCAGAATGTCACTATCTCATGAAACATTAACACAAGTCAACAACTTCGTCAATGAATTCATGATCAGTTGAATGAGATCATCAAGATGTTGATCAAGTTAAAAGATCAACAAAACATGACTTTAAAATTGAATGAGCAGTGAATCGTTGTTCAAGTTAAACATGACAAGAGATTGAATCAACTAAAAATCAAACAAATGATCATAAACACTTTAGAAGAGACAAATAAACACTATCAAAAGAAGATATTGAATCTCAAGAATAAACTCAAAGAAGTATTACATTCAGCAAATCAGTCTTGATCTCGTCAATTTACTGAATCTCTATTTCGTCAATTTATTGAGAATCATACTTGATGTAAGTCATTCACTTTATTCAATAATGATCATCACAAGTCTTTCAAGTTTTCAAACTCATCTGTATTCATCAATGAAGATGAATCAACATGAAATAGCTGAAGAGTCAAGATGAACGACAAGCTTCAGACAAATGTCAATCACTTTGATAATGAGAATATCTGTATTGTCTATGTGATATCTAGACTAGAAGATGATGCTGCTGAGCACATCTTCACTTGATGTTGACATGATGCTTTGCATTCATACATCTTGATCAACAAGCTATTTGAGCATCTGAAAGAAATATACAATGATCAGAATAAGAATTGAAAGTGTTGTTGCAAGTACAACGCTCTGAGACAAGCAGAAAAGTTTTTCAATGTTTTCTACTTCAACTTTATGAAGCTATTCAACTATTTAAAATACAATGATTGCACTTTGATGAATGATCTTCAGAATAAGATCAACAATCACTTGCAGAATGCTTTATCAATTTGCTTGAAAGATTTTATCATTCTACATTGTCTTAAGAACTTTCTTCAAAGTATGAATAATAGACAGTGAGTCAATTATCAGCTTTGAAGTGAACGTTGCATGATCATCATCAAAGTCATCATTGCATCTGAAAAGTGCATTACTTCTCTGTCAGCAATGATGACTTCAATAATTGTGTTAGAAATCAGCATAAAGCGAGTCATATGAATGTAATGTAATGAGTATAAAATGCTAAGAAAGAAAAGTATCTAGAAAAAAAGAATTGACTATTTATATGATTCAAAAAAACATAAGCTAACTTTGAATAAAGTTGACTTCGAAACAATTCAATAGTCTAGTGATGAGTGATCAATGATAGTCATGAACATGATCATCAACATAGTCATCAACATAGTTATCAACATAAATACGTAGCTAAAATCATAACAGTACTTCTCTTCTTCAATGATTCATATTTAAATGAATGTATTTTCTTAGTCTTGTGTAGAATTGAAATGTCTATTGTAGCAGACTCACTATGCAAGATAAAAGTATCATTGAAGCAGATTCACTGATTGACTTGCTCATTGAAAAGATCAACTTTGAGCTCGTCATTGTAGCAGACTCACTAGTTGCATGTGAATGTATGATCAGATTCACTGATGAGTAAAGTAATGAAAGTGAGTAAATCATTGCATTGAGAATAGATGTCATTGAAGCAGACTCACTAGTTGCATGTGAACTGATAAATGAATCAATTTACTGATAGATAGAATGATGAGAAAATCATCACATTAACAATGTCATTGAAGCAGACTCACTGATTAACTTGCTCATCAAAGAGATCAACTTTGAGCTCGTCATTGTAACAGACTCACTAGTTGCATGTGAATGTATGATTAAATTCACTGATGAGTAGAGCAATGAGAGCGAGTAGATCATTGCATTGAGAATAGATGTCATTGAAGCAGACTCATTAGTTGCATGTGAATTGATAGACGAATTGATTCACTGATAAATAGAGCGATGTGCTTGTAGATTATTGCATTGACGAAAGATGTCATTGAAGCAAACTCACTGAAAGTTTGCTCATTAAAATAAAGACTTCATACAGTTTTAAACTGATTTCTTTGATTGCTCTTTAAAATAGAGACTTCATGCAGTCATAAATTGATTTCATTTCAATATTCAAAAAATTTGAAGAATTTCTTGCAAATCTGAATGAATGATTAATTCGCTGATCTTTGATCTAGTTGAATGATTTCAATCGTTTGTTTATACTCGTTGATCAGCGCACAAGTTTGAATCTTTTGTTTATTCTCATTGAGTCAGCTTATGAGAAAGAAGAGTGAATGTCTGCATGATTGCAAGTCGACTAAATCAAAGTCAATAGTCATGTGAATCAAGCAGAGCAAGTCAATGCAGATTATTTCACTTCGTCTGTAATAAAGAAGCATTTATATAATTTTAGAAGTCAGCATAAAGCGAGTCATATGAATGTAATGTAACGAGTATATAAATGTTAAGAAAGAAAAGTATCTAGAAGAAAAGAATCGACTATCTATATGACTCAGAGAAACATAAGCTAACTCTGAATAAAGTTGACTTCGAAACAATTCAATAGTCTAGTGACGAGCGATCAATGATAGTCATGAACATAGTCATTAACATAGTCATTAACATAGTTATCAACATAGATGCGTAGCTAGAATCGTAACAAATTGAATATATTAAGTCAACTATCTTTTCTACATCTGAGTCAGTCAAATCATTTATTATTTGCTATATTTGCAAGATTTCAAGTCACTTGTCAAAGAATTGTTCTTAGAACAAGATTGATACTTCTGCTTCTTAAGCTTTCATCTTTCATTTACATGAAATCATCATTTCAAAGAATAAAGAGAATGAGAAAATGTCTTCTTTTGAAGATAGCAAGACAAAAAACTAAAGACTTTCATCAAAGATGTGATGAAAGATGTGTTAATTTCTTCAACAACAAGCATGTCAAATGACTTTTTTGCTTCTGAATCTTTGATTACTGAATGTGTACTTTCTAGCAATGAAATTAGTTACTCATTGAAATCATTGATAGACATCGAAGCTGCTGACTATTCATTCATTGATGAAGTGATTACGCAGATTGTTTGTAATCAGTTGCAAATCAAGTCTCTGTTGAGATCATGTCTAGAATCTAATCACACTGCAGCAAGATAGTGCGTAGCTGAATAAAATGTTTGATCAATAGAGATAGCTCTAACTAGAAAACTAAGAATACAGAAGAAAGAAGACAGTTTCAAGCTGTATCTATAGTAGAATAAATAAAGAGACGAAGTAGTCGATTTGCTAGAACTCAAATAAATGAAATGTTTCAGCATATTTCAATTTGAAACATCATTGTTTCTTGTTCACATATCAAAATCTCTAGAATCTATTGACTAGACTTTATTCAACATCGACATGCTTCGTAACAGTCTTTGACTTTGATCAAAGCAAAGTCAATTTGAGAATTTGATGATCATTATGCTAAGAAACTCATTACTCATGTCATTTATTTGAATCTGACTGTTTAAGATCATACAATTGACACAGCTTCTATGTTGATCACTTGATTAAATCAACATCAAATGATTCTTGAAAAAATATGAATGAACAAAATTAATCTAGTAATAGATATGCAAATTGATTTTCTTTGATTTTTGAATTTCATTTCTAGTCAGAAATCAATTGTTCTACTTTCAAGTCATAGAACAATCATGAAACAGAAGAGTTCAACTTCTACTCATATATTGAGAAGACTCTTCACTTTCATTACTTCTCAACTCAGTCAGAAATCACTTTCTTTTGATCAGTCAAAAGAGAAGTTCATTAAAATGATTAAACAGTCAAAATCGCTTGAAGCAGTTTCGTTTAACATCAACTTTAAATCAACGTTCAGTCTGAAATCAGCTTTCAGTTCAATCAACATATTCATGATAGAGACAGTTGCATATAGAATGTTAGTCAAATGATCAGATGTCAAGATCTTTGCTGTTATCATCTTGAAAATTGATCAACTCATAATTACAGCTGAGAATAAGCTCAAAGAAGTGAATCTACATGAGCTTTCACACATCAAGATTCTCAAGCAAGTCAAGATTAAGCTTCTCTCTGAATATCACAACTATCTAGACGTGTTTGATTGAACAATGATTAATCAGCTATCATCTCATCATTTCTATGATCACAAGATTAAGTTGATCAGCGAGAAAATATTCTTTTGAAACAAACTGTATCAGATGTTCAATCACAAGCTACAGAAGATAAAGAAGTATCTGATTAAACATCTGAATAAAGAATTCATTTTCTTTAGCTTCACTTCATACGTCTCTCTCATCTTGTTCATTGAAAAGAAAGATGATAGTCTGCGTTTCTGCATTGATTATAAAAAGCTCAATGCTTTGATCAAACGAAATCGCTATTTTTTGTCATTGATCGACGAAACTCTTGCTCAAATACAAGAAAGCAAATATCTGACTTGATTGAACATCATTGTCATGTTCAATAAACTGCGAATGCACTCAGATAATGAAGATTTGATCACTTTCTTTCTTTATCACTTTCTTTGATTCATATAAATATCATGTAATGTTCTTTGAATTAATCAATGAATCAACATTCTATCAACATTATATGAATGACATGCTGTTTGAATATCTTCATCAGTTTTGTCAAATCTATCTAAATGACATTATCATCTACAGCAAAATCTTGAAGAAACACAAGCAACATGTATGATTGATATTAAATAGATTATGAGAAGCTGATCTACAGATGAACATAAACAAATGCAAGTTTCATGTTTAAGAGATCATCTTTCTAAAAATATTGATATTCATTGAAGAACTGAAGATGAATTCATGAAAGATACAAGCAGTAGTGAAATGATCTATTCTCAATAATCTCACTCAGATTCAGTCATTCATTAACTTTTGCAACTTCTATCAACACTTTATCAAGAACTTTTCAAAGATTGTTCATTCAATGATTCAAATCACTCAAAAGAAGATCATATTTGAATGAAATAAAACTTGTCAGACTGCATTCAATCACATGAAGAGATGTATGACTGAGACTTTTATACTTTGTTACTTTGATCAGACTTGTGAAACTATTCTGAAAACTGATTCATTCAACTACGTAAACGACGAAGTTCTCTTTCAATATAATGATGAAGAAGTACTACATTTGATTACTTTTTATAGCAAGAATATGTCTTCTGCTGAGTGCAACTACGAAATATATGATAAGAAACTGCTGATCATAATTTGAGCTTTTGAACAATGATAACTTGAACTGAAGTTGATTAACATTTTTATCAAGATGTTCATTGAACATCAAGCACTCATCTCATTGATGAAAGATAAAGAGCTGAGCAGACATCAGATGCATTGAGTTCAGAAGTTAGTTGACTTCAACTTCAAGATAATGTATCAATCTGACAAACAGAACATTAAGATCGATGCATTAACTTATCAAGCTGACTTCGTGCTCAGAGATTTCAATGATGAACGTGTTTGCTATCAATGAATCACTATTTTGACATTGAATTGAATGAAGATTGCTGATCTAAAGAAGAATGTCAGCGAGTCAATTTATAAACAAGTTCTTGATGTGAATGAAATTGATGAGAATTGTACTTTACTTCGTGAAGCAAAGATCAGAGACGAAGCACAATGCAAAGATATCAAGCTGAAGAATTGTTGAATTCAGAATGAAATTTTATACAAAGACAGTCAGCTATGAGTCTCATTCAATGAACTTCTGCAAATAAATCTGATTCATGAGATGCATGATCAACTCTCAATAGATCACTTTGATATTCTTAGAATGATGAAAATCATCAAACGAAACTACTATTGATTGTTCATGCAAAAGACAGTAAATCAATATATTTGAAACTGCTATGTTTATCAACGATCAAAGACATTTAAAGATAAATCAAATAACTTGCTTCAATCTTTATTGATATTTAAACAGTGATGACAGAACATAGTCATGAACTTCATTATCAATCTATTTGATTCGTATGATTACAATGCTATTCTGACTGTCATTTGCAGATTGTTGAAAGAAAGACATTATAGTTCTTGCATCATTGATGATGAAGATATCACAGTCAAAAAGACAGCTGAAATGTTGCTTCAATGAATATATTAAACTCACGATTTATTAAGCTTCATTGTATTCAATTGAGATTCTCAGTTCATCTTCATTCTTTGAAAGTTTCTTTGCAAATGACTGAGCATTTCTCTTTGATTGTTCATTATTTATCATTCTCAGATCAACGATCAAAGCAAACAAGTCAATCAGAATGTCAAGCAATATCTTTGTTTCTTCTGTTTATACATGCAAAATAACTGATTCAAGTGACTATTCATGATTGAATTTATCAACAATAACATTTTATCTTCAATCATCTTCTTGATCTTTTTCTTCATGAACAAGAGCTTTCATTCTTGTATGAGCTTAAACTCTGACATCATTGAGTATGAAAGCACTCGCGAACGCTTGCAAATCAATCAAGTCAAGAATATATTCAAATAAATGAATAAAACATTGATTTTCGCTCATGAAGCTCTGATCAAAACATGAGAACAAATGATGAATCAAGCTAATAAGCATAGAAAGAAAATCAATTAAAAGATTGAATTAAAGATGTTTCTGAATGAATGAAACATTGTTACAGCAAAATCTTTCAAAAAATTAAATGACAAGATGCTTAACTCATTTCAGATCATTGAGTCTATTGACTCATTCTATAAATTGAAACTATCAGAGACTATGCATATACATGATGTATTTCATTCAGAGCTTCTTCATTCTGTCGTTGATGATTCTTTATCTGATCAAAAGAATGAATCTTCGAAGTCAATAATGATAAATGATGAAGATGAATGAAAAATCAATGATATACTGAACTTTCAATGCTATAAAAGACAACTTCAATATTGAGTCAAATGAAAGAACTATGACAATGATCTCAACTGATATAATGCTGATGATGATGAATTTATGAATGCGCAAGAGATGATTGATGACTTTCATATCAAATATTCAAGAAAAGTGCATTAAGAAACAACATTCATGCAAACATGAATAGTCAATAGAAAAAGATAATGTTATGATTCTAGTCTTCATCTGATTTCATTCTAATTGAGTTTAGCAAGAATCTGATCTAAAGATGATGTCATTGAGTCTTTACATCATATGTATAAAATGTTAACTCAATCGAGTCTAGCACAAAGCTGAGAAACATATATATAAGAATTGAGTTCTTTTCTGTAAATACTTTTCTTTCTTAACATTTATTTATTAGTTAAATGATACTTTTATGACTCATTCTAGATCGATCTTTAATACAAACTAAATGTCATAAACATTTTTTTAATCAATGAAATGACTCAGAATCTAGAAGATATTAAAGTTAAACTATCATTGAAATATCAGAATTTTCTAGACGTTTTTGATTGAGTTCAAGCAGACAAGCTATCATCTCATCATTTATATAATCATAAGATAAAGCTTACTAGTGATGCAACATCATCTTATTATCAAGCATATTGAATGTCTTTTTACAAGCTTCAGAAAGTAAAGAAATATTTGAATGAGAATTTTTTCAAAGAATTTATAATTTTTAGCAAAGCTTCATATTTCTCACTCATTTTGTTCACTCTAAAAGCAAATGAAGATCTATGATTCTGCGTTAATTATTAAAAGCTCAATGTTATTATTAAAAGAAATCACTATTTTCTATTGCTCATAAATGAGATGATCAATAAAATAGTTGATTGCAAGCATCTGACTCAATTAAATATCATTTCAACTTTCAACAAATTGCGAATGCATTTTGATAGTGAAAACTACATTATCTTTATCATTGCTTTAAAAGCATACAAATCAAAGATGTTATTTTTTGAACTTATCAATGATTTTGTCTCATTTTAACAGTATATGAATGATGTTTTTTGTAGATTGATCGCGTCAAGTTGAGTATTTAAGTTCAAGTTGAGTATTCAACTCATCAAAACTCAATTCAAGTCAGAATTCTTGACTTGAATATTCAAGTTGAGTCAAGATGTTCAACTCAAGTATTCAAGTTAAGTCAGAGAATTGAAATCAAGTATTGACTTAAAATTCTCGACTCAACTCATCAAGACATGAAGATAAATAAATAGATATTCTATTATGACTCTCTATTATGACTTTTCTTCATGATTCTCTATCAAACAATCTTCATAGTTTCTCATCATGACTCTTTATCATAGCTTTCTATCATAGCTCTCTATCAAAGCTTTCTATCAAACGATCTTTATGTTTTTCTTTATGTTTTTCTTTATGTTTCTCTTTATATTTTTCTTCATGTTTCTCTTTATGACTTTCTATCAAAAAGATAATGCAAAAAGATAATGCAAAGATGAAAAATCGAAAAAATTTCTATATTTAGCTCTCTTGATGTCATTTTCGATTTCTTGATGAGTTGAATCAAGAACTCAAATCGAGTATTGATTCAAAATCAATATCAGATCAAATCAGAATGTTGAAATTGAGTATTCAAGTTGAATCAAAAGATTGATATCGAGTACTTGAGTTGAGTTAAAAGATTGATATCAAAACTCAACTTGATGATCAGTTTAGTTTTTTGAGACTTTTTAAATGACTTTTGTCAAGTCTATTTAAATGACATTCTGATTTACAGCAAAACTCAATGAAAACATTAACAACATGTCAAGATGATATTAAATCATTTATGAGAAGCTGATCTACAAGTAAATATTCAAAAGTGCGAATTTGATGTAGAAGAAACTGTTTTTTTAAAAGTTATAGTTTCAAAACAAGATCTTTGTATGAATTTTATCAAAGTGAAAGTCATAGTCAACTGAGTTACGTCAATCAATCTAAATGTTATGAACATGTCTGAATCAATCAGAGTTCAGATCTAACTTTAATTAATTTGATAAAAGTAAATCATGATGCTATGTTTAGTTTGAATCTAACACATCTTTATTGAACTCTTTGAATCATTCTCAGCACTTCTTCTCGTTGTTCAGCACTTTCTTCATTCATTTCTTTTATCATTCTTTTAGACAAACACATCTGACATATTACATCACATCTGTATCGAGTCTAACGCAGTCTTAAGTCATTATTTATAGAAGAGCTTGCACTCTTTCTCTTCTGTATTCTTAATGTCTTGTTATAGCTATTTCTAAAGAATAATATATATATATCAGTCTCAAGTCTCTTTGATTGAATGATCTAGACATGATCTCAACATTACATTAAGAATTTCGTTTATCATATGATACAGATACTCATGACTCATTCAATATACTCGTTCAGACAGATCAAGTCTGAAGAAATTCATTTATCTGATGATCGACGCAATTAAAAGACAGAACAACATTAAAGAATTTATAAAATCAACAGCGAAACTGATTGAATTGCTAGACGACTTACAGCTCATTAAATATGCATCATTCATCTCAATTAATAGAATCAGCAATAAAGAATCTTCATTGATTGCTAGAGAATCAAATCAATCAAGAGAATCAATCAACTTTCAAATTAAATAACAAAAATAACTTTATCTTCTATTGCTAAGCATTGCTCTTCGCTCAATTTCTTTCTTTTAAAACACTCGTTCAATTCAATCTCTTCTTTTTCTCTCATCATGTCTCATTTCTTCAAAGAGCATTTCAAAGCTTCATTCTTCATTGTTGAAGATAATGACTCATTCGCTGAAATCATAACATCTTCTATGACTATAAAAGCTTTGAAGAAACGATGCAAAGAGCTGAAAGTTAAACTACAAGCTAGAGAGATTATTTTGTCATCTTTAATTTACTTTGAGCGTTCTAAATTTCAGAAAATACTCGATTCTTCATTGTTCACTGATGAAAAGAATTCTATCTGAAAGAATTGATATGAAAAAGTTCAGAACAAGCTGAAAATCAACGTTGATCTCTTTTCAAGTGAATGAATCAAGCTGAGTTATGTACATTTCAGATTATTCAATGATGCAGCTGAGATCACTCAGTTAAGATGCAAACATGACTGTTTCAACTCATATAAGATCATCAATGAGCTTTTGAAAGAGCTAGCTCAGTTGTTCAATGATTCAGATAAAGAAGTCAACTTTTGTAGAAACTACTACAACTTGATTCAAGAACAGAAGAAATTCAACGAGTTTTATACTCAATTTCAACGACTATTCTTTTATCTAGACTATCAAGAAAAACAGCTGATCGTTGATTTAAAGAATAAAATAAATCTTTGACTTCAATTCACTTGAGTAACTCAATTGATTCAACTCAGTACTCTGAAAGAAATTCATTTCTATCTCATTTAATTGAATAACGATCAACAAGCTATTCAAGAAATCAAGAATAGAGAAGCAATGATCAAAGCTAAAATAACTAAACAGATCATCTTCGCTGAAGAATCAATCAAAGCTATTCATAGAATCATAGAAATGAAAATAATTGATCAGTTAAAATCACACGACGTTGTTTTAACTAACGTCAAAGAGAATGACTTACTAATTGAAAACTGCTTTTTATGTCATAAGTCTGATTATACTTTTAAAGAGTGCTTGAATAAATCTTTCAGAATTAATGCATTAAATGATGAGTTTGATTGTTCTTTGAACTTCAATTCAGAGTCTGATTCAAAAAACTAGTCATCTCTTTCAGAATCATCAAAGAGATAAAGATCATTTTTTTGTGCAATCTAATCGATGAAATTTCATTTATCGAAGAGAACTACTTCGAAAAGTCATTTCTAGTCAATGTCACTCTATTCTCGCAAGACGAATTCTTCAAGCTATGATCTTTGATAAATAGTGACTTGATGATCTACATCTTGATTGATACAAAGTTAGTTGATCAAATATGTCAGAAGCTTGAAATTCAACTCATATGACTAGCAAAAGAGAAGCTAATAAGAGAATATGACGAAAAGCTGATAAAGAAGATCATTACTCATAAAATTCTACTCAATCTCATAGTCAAAAGTCATAAGAAATTGACTGTTTCAATGTTAATAGCTGATATAAATCATCATGATATCATATTAGAAAAGTTTTGAATGAACAAAAATGAAATACTACTAGATATGCAAAACGATGTCATCATTTTTTCAAATCAATTAAAAGCTCTCATTTCTGTTTTTTTGATGTCAGTTAAAGCTTCACACTCAAAATGATCATGATCATCAAATTCTTCTATCAGTTCAGCTTTCAAAGTGCTTCAATGATTTTCTTTTACTGCTTTGAAAAAGAACTTTTCTATGTTCAGTGTGAGAGTTGCATCTTTTCATGCATTAATTAAACAATCAAAGAAGAATCGCATCGAGATTTTTGCTATGTTGATCAAAGATATTGATAGAGAAATAGTTTACAACACTCAATGCAAACTGAACATTCTAGATGTCACTTTCATCAATGCATCAGCTCAAAATCTAGAAGACATCAAAGTCAAGCTATCTTTGAAATATCAGAATTTTCTCGACGTGTTTGATCAAGCTCAAGTCAATAAGCTATCATTTCATTGTTCATATGATCATAAGATAAAGCTCACTAACGATGTCACTTCTTCTAAATGTTGAGCTTATTGAATGTCATTCTACAAGCTTCAGAAGATCAAAGAATATCTGAATGAAAATCTGTCAAAGAGTTTTATTACTTTTAGCAAAATCTCATATTTCTCACTTATTTTATTTGCTCTGAAAATCAATAATAATCTTTGCTTCTGCATCAATTATTGAAAGCTCAATGTCATTATTAAAAGAAATTGTTACTCTCTATTGTTCATAGATGAGATGATTGACAAAATCATTGACTGCAAGCATCTGACTCAACTGAATATAATTTTCGCTTTCAACAAACTTCATATGCATCTCGATAGTGAGAATTATACAATCTTCATTATCATTCTAAAAGCGTACAAATCAAAGATTCTATCATTCAAATTAACAAATGATTCAATCTCATTTCAGCAATATATGAATGATGTTTTATAAAACTTTCTAAATGACTTTTGTCAAGCTTATTTAAACGACATTCTCATATACAGCAAGACTCAAAAGAAGCATAAACAACATGTCAAGATGATACTAGATCATCTACAAGACGCTGATCTGCAAATAGATATTCAAAAGTGCGAATTTAACGTAGAAGAAACAGTCTTTTTAAAAGTCATAGTATCAAAACAAGATCTTTGCATGAATTCTATCAAAGTGAAAGTTATAATCAATTGAACTACATTTACTAATCTAAAAGAAATACAAAGCTTCGTTGATTTCATCAATTTCTATCAACGTTTCATTAAGAACTTTTCAAAACTAGTCAAGTCATTCACTCAGCTGACTTGAAAAGACACGTCTTTTATTTGAAAGAAAGTTTGCATCGAAGTCTTTAACAATCTGAAGAAGCAGATCAGCTCAATCTCAGTTCTACATCATTTCAATGTCAAACGTTAAGCTATTTTGAAAATCGATGCATTCAACTATGTAAAAGACGACATACTATCTTAGTACAATGATAAGAATGTGCTTCACTCGATAGTCTTTTATAGCAAGAGCATGATTTCAGTTGAATGTAATTATCACATCTATGATAAGAAATTACTAGCTATCATTTGATGCTTTGAACATTGATGACTTGAACTAAAAGATATTGAACTATTTATTCAGATATTTACTGATCATCAGACTTTGAAGATCTTTATGAAACAAACAGCTAACTTAATGACAAGCAAACTATCTGAATATTTTATTGAAGTTTAACTTTCAGATTATCTTTTGATCAGATAAAATAAACATCAAAGTCAATGCTTTAACTAAAATGTCGATGATTGATAGTTCTGAATCAGCTAAAGACATAAATGATTGTTTTCAAACTATACTAATCTCGAATTGAATAAACGTTTTATTGATTGAGTTCAAAATCAAATCTGAATATGAGATCAATCTTTATCAATGCATACATTTAGTCAATCAGAAGAATGAACTATGCAATGAATATCAACAAGCTATGAACAAAGATGAATTGAAGCTTCATAACATGAAGCTAAAAGACTGTCAAATTATTGACAACATTTTATTCAAAAAGAGTCTATTATGAATGTTGAAACAAATGCATATGAAATTGCTTTGAAAGATTCACGATCAATCATCAATCTTGCACTCTGACATTAAATGAATGATTGATCTAGTTCAACGCTTTTATTATTGATCAGATCATTAAGCAACTATTCAATAATACATTTGAAACTGTCATGTTTATCAGCGAAGTAAAGCATCTTGAAATGATACAAATGATTTGCTTCAATCTTTATTGATTTTTTAACAGCGTTGACAAGATATAGCTATGAACTTCATCATTGAGTTATTTCTATCGAAAAACTATAACATCATTTGCATGATCATATGTTGTCTCTTCAAAGAACGTCACTATGTTTTCTGTCATTGAGAAAACAATAACATTTCAATCGAAGAAACAGTATGAATCATGCTATGAAACGTTTATCAACTTCATGATCTACTCAGTTCTATTGTTTCAAATAGAGACTCTCAGTTCATATTGATCATTTGACAAAGTTTTTGTAAATGACTGAAGATCAAAGTCAATTTATCAACAGTTTATCATTCAAAGATTGATGATCAGTTAAAATGAGTTAATTAAGATGTTGAATGCAAACTTTGAATCTACTGCAATTACATGCAGAATGACTGAATTAAATGACTTTCAATGATGAAATTCAGTGACAATTTCAATACATTCTTGATTATTTCAATGATTTCTTTTTACTTCAATAAAAACTTTCACTCTTGAATGAGTTTTGATTCAGATACAACTGATTACAAAACAATTTGTTAATGTATTGAAGCTAGAAAGATTGATGACATTATCACTTGAATGAGTGAACTTCTTATCTTCAATCATCAACAATTGAAAAAGATCAAGCAGATCATTGAAACTCAGATGAACAAGCATAAACAAAACGTCATTTATGAAGTAAATAATCAAGTTTGATTAGTTTTCAAAAACATCAAAATCACTAAATCTTGCAAAGATTTGAAAGATAAGCAGCTCAATCTCTATTCAATTACAGTCAAAGTTGAGATTTTCTATCATCTTCAACTATCTAAAAGCATGAAGCATATACATTCAATGTTCAGCTTAAAGTATCTACAATCTTCATTAAACAACTCTTTATCAAGACAACATTCTGAACTCTTTAAATCAATGATCATTGAAGAAAATGAAAAGCATTGAGAAGTAGATGATATATTGAACTTCAGATGATATAGAGAAAGACTACAATACAAGATCAAATGAATCAAGATAAATTGTGATGATGAATGATATTATGTTGATAAAGAAAAATTCAATGACTTGAAGAAAGTTCTGAATGAATTTCACAAGCTATACTCAAATAAGTTGCACTAAATTGAAAACACGATGAATTTTTTTGCTTTTATTTCTTTTCTATTCATGCAAACATGAATGTTTGAAGAAAAAAGTAATGTTATAAACATGTCTGAATTGATCAAAGTTCAGATTTAACTCTAATCAATTTGATTAAAGCAAGTCATGATGTTATATTTAGTTTGAATTTAGCACATTTCTATTAAATTCTTTGAATCATTCTCAGCACTTCTTCTCGTTGTTCAGCACTTTTTTTATTCATTTCTTTCATCATTTTTTTAAATAAATACATCTGATATATTACATCACATCTGTATCAAGTCTAACGCAGTCTCAAGTCATTATTTATAAAAGAGCTTACACTTTTTCTCTTCTGTATTTTTAATGTCTTGTTATAATTATCTTTAAAAAACAATATATACATATCAATTTTGAGTCTTTTTGATTGAATGATTTAAATACAATCTCAACATTAAAAGAAGTTCAAAGCTTTGTAAGATTCATTAACTTTTATCATTGTTTCATTAAGAATTTCTTGAAGCTAGTCAAATCATTTATTTGCAGTTTGAAAAATGAACTGAATTATTAAGTTTAGCTAAAGAAACATTTATTGCTTAAAGCGAGATAAAGTCAAGATTTTAGCTGAGCTCATCTGAATATGATCAGATTTTATGAAAAAAATTTATGAACATTTCATATATTGTTGAACTAAATTTGCATTTGTTCATATGTCATTAAATTGAATTGCACTTTCATTGCTTTCATCACTTTCATCGCTTTCATCACTTTCATCGCTTTCATTGCTTTCATTGCTTTCATTGCTTTCATTTCTTTTGTCACATTCAATTTATTACTCATTTATTTACTCATTTATTTACTCATTTATTTACTCGCTCATTTACTCTTCATTGTACTCGCTCATTTACTCGCTCATTTACTCATCATTTTACTCACTCATTTACTTTTTATTCTACTCACTCATTTACTCTTCATTCTACTCACTCATTTACTCTTTATTCTACTCATTTAATTACTCGCTCATCTACTTATCACTTTACTCACTCATTTACTTTTCATTCTACTCATTTATTTACTCACTCATTTACTCATCATTTTACTCTCTATTAAACACTCTATCAAATGTGTCAATCAAGTGCACAAAATACATCAAACAATGTTTCAAACAATGCTTTCTACTGAGTTTTTCATTGATCTTTCTACTGATTTTTCAATCAATCTTTTTATTGATCTTTTTACTAATGAGCTTTCTATTGATCTTTTGATTAAGTCATTTAATGAGCTTTCTACTGATCTTTTGATTAAGTCATCTAGTGAGCTTTCTACTGATTTTTCAATCAATCTTTTTATCAATCTTTCTATCAACTTTTCTATCAATCTTTCTATCAATCTTTTTATTGATTTTTCTACTGAGCTATTTATTGAGCTATTAACTGAGCTTTTTATCAAATGCTCTATCAAACATTCTACATGCTTCAAAATACACGTTGATCAAATGCATAACATGAATCAAACAATGCTTTCTACATGACTTTTTACATGACTTTTTATCAAGCATTCTTCATAACTTTCTATCAAGCACTCTTCATGTTTCTCTATTAAGCATTCTCGCTGATCTTTCTACTGATCTTTTAATCAAGTCATTTAATGAGCTTTCTACTGATTTTTCAATTGATTTTTCAATTGATCTTTCTACTAGTAAGCTTTCTACTGATCTTTTGATTGAGTCATTTACTGATCTTTTTATTACATGATTCTTTACATAACTTTTTACATAACTTTCTTCATGACTTTCTACATGACTTTTCATCAAGCTTTGAATTGCTTTGCAATCAAGAATCAAATTTTTTCTTTATTAAGCTTCAAACACAATTTTATCAATCATTCTACATGATTTTCTATCTTTCTAGTTTACTCATTAACTTTCTCATTGACTTTCTCATTATCTTTCTTGATGCATATATTAAATAGTTATTATTTAGATAGTTAAATCAATCATTAATTATTCAACGTTGCAACTATGTATCAATGTTACAAATGTCAAAATAATTATGTTTATTGAATTAAATGATAAAGATGCATACTGCGCTTATGAGAATTAAACTGATCATTGAGTTGAGTTTTGATATTAATTTTCTGATTCAACTCAAGTACTCGATATCAATCTTCTGACTTAACTTGAATACTCAATTTCAACATTCTGACTCAATCTGATATTAATCTTAAGTTAATACTCAATTTGAGTTCTTGACTCAACTCATCAAGAAATCGAAAATGACATCAAGAGAGCTAAATATAGAAATTTTTTCAATTTTTCATTTTTGCATTATCTTTTTGCATTATTTTTTTGATAGAAAGTCATAAAGAAAAACATGAAGAGAAACATGAAGAAAAACATGAAGATTATTTAATAGAAAGTCATAATAGAAAGTCATAATAGAAAGTCATAATAAAACATCTATTTATTTATCTTCATGTTTTAACGAGTTGAATCAAAAATTTCAAGTCAATACTTGATTTCAATTCTCTGACTTAACTTGAATACTTAAGCTGAACATCTCAACTTAACTTGAATACTTGAGTCAAGAATTCTGACTTGAATTGAGTCTTGATGAGTCGAGTACTCAACTCAAACTCAAGTACTCAACTTGATGTGATCAATTTAATGAGAATGCTAGAAATGTTAAAAATGTTGAGAATATTGATGCTTTTATGAATATATTTCAGCTAAAAGTGACGCAAATCTGAGACATGAAATTAAATGAATATTTGAAATATTAATCATTAAAAGCATTAAAATCTGTCTCTGTCACTCTTTACAAATTGCAAATGTTCATTCAATTAACTAGAAAAAACACATCTTTTGTATGAAATGAAGTCTGTATTCAAGCTTTCAATGATCTAAAGAAACAAGTCAGCTCAATCTCAGTACTATGACATTTTAATTTCAAACAACAAACTATTCTAGAAATTAATGCATTTGACTACGTCAAAGATGAAATTCTATCACAGTATGATGATGAGAAAGTTCTTCATTCAATAGCTTTCTACAGCAAAAGCATGATTTTCGTTGAATGCAATGATCATATCTATGACAAGAAATTGCTAGTCATTATTCAATGTTTCAAACATTGAAGACTCAAGCTTGAATGCACTGAACTACTAATTCAAATATTCATTGATCATCAGACTTTGAAGATTTTAATGAAAAATAAATAGTTGACTTGATGTTAAGTCAATTATCTAAACATTTTATTTAAGTTCAACTTTCAAATTATATTTTGATCAGACAAAATAAACATTAAAGTTAATGCTTTAATCAGAATGTTTCTGATTGATGTTTCTGAATCAACTCAGCATATTGAAAATCACTATCAAATCATTCTGACATTTAATAAAGTAAATATTCTAGCTATTGAATCTGAAGTTGATCTTTATTAGCGAGTAAAAAATATCAACAAGATGAATGAGCTTTGCAATAAGTATAAATAAGCTATAAGCAAAAACAAGCTCAAGCTACATAGCATTGAATTGAAGTACTGCAAGATTGTTGACAATATTTTGTTTAGAAAAAATCTACTGTGAGTTTCTGAGAAAATGCATATGAAATTACTAAAGAAAATTCATGATCAGTCTTTCATCTTTCACTCTGACAATTGAAGAATTACTGATTTAGTTCAACGTTTCTACTATTGATCATGTTAAAGATCAGCATAGAGTGAGTCATATGAATGTAATGTAATGAGTATATAAATGCTAAGAAAGAAAAGTATCTAGAAGAAAAGAATCAACTATTTATATGACTCAAAAGAACATAAGCTAATTCTGAATAAAGTTGACTTCAAAACAAGTTTATGCTTTAGCGACAAGCAATCAATGATAGCTCTCAGAATAGTCATCAACATAGTCATTAATATAGTCATTAATGAAGATGTGTAGCTAGAATTGTAACATTACTCTCTCTCTTTAATGATTCATGTTCATATGAATGTATTTTCTTAGTCTTATATAAAATCGAAATGTCTATTGTAGCAGACTCACTATGCAAGATAGAAGTGTCATTGAAACAGACTCACTAGTTGCACATGAACTGATAAATGAATCAATTCACTGATAAATAAAGCGATGTGAGTAAATAAATCATTGCATTGACGAAAGATGTCATTGTAGCAGATTTACTAGTTGCATGTGAATGTATGATCAAATTCATTAATGAGTAGAATGATGAGAAGATAAATCATTGCATTGATGAAGTGTCATTGTAGTAGACTTACTAGTTGCACATGAATGAGTAAATGAATTGATTCACTGATGAATAAAATGATGAGAAGATAAATCATTGCATTGACAATGTCATTGAAGCAAACTCATTGATTGACTTACTCATTGAAGAGATCAACTTTGAACTCATCATTGTAGCAGACTCACTAGTTGCATGTGAATTGATAAATGAATTGATTCACTGATAGATAGAGTAATGAGAAGATCATTGCATTAATGATGAATGTCATTGTAGCAGATTCACTATGAGATTTACTCATTGAAATAAAGACTTCATGCAGTTCTAGACTGATTTCTTTGATTGCTTTTTGAAATAGAAACTTTATGCAGTCATAGATTGACTTTGTTTGATTATTCAAAAAATTCGAAGAATTTCTTGCAAATCTGAATGAATGATTAATTCGTTGATCTTCTGATTTAGTTGAATGATTTCGATCGTTTGTTTATACTTGTTGATCAGCGCACGAGTTTAAATCTTTTGTTTATTCTCGCTGAATCAGCTCACAAGAAAGAAGAATGAATGTTTGCATGATTGCAAGTTGACTAAATCAAAGTCAATAGTTGTGTGAATTGAGCAAAGCAAGTCAATGCAGATTATTTCTCTTTGTCTGTAATGAAGAAGCATTTATATAATGTTAAAGATCAGTATAAAGTGAGTTATATGAATGTAATGTAACGAGTATATAAATGCTAAGAAAGAAAAGTATCTAGAAGAGAAAAGTCGACTATTTATATGATTCAGAAGAACATAAGCTAATTTTGAATAAAGTTGACTTTGAAACAAGTCTATGCTTTAGCGACGAGTGATTAACGATAGCTTTCAGAATAGTCATCAACATAATCATCAACATAATCATCAATGAAGATGTGTAGCTAGAATCGTAACAGATCAAATCATCAAGCAATGATTAAATGTTACATTTGAAACTGTCATGTTTATCAACGAAGCAAGATATTTAAAGATAGCATCAATGAACTTCTTCATTTTCTATTGATTTTACAGAAATGCTGAAAAAATAAAACTATGAACTTCATCATTGAGTTACTTTTATTAAAAGATTATAACATCATTTGCATAATCATATGTCATCTCATCAAGAAACATCACTATGTCTTTTATCATTGAAAAGATGATAACATTTCAGTTGAAGAAATGATTTAAATCATGCTATGAAACATTTATTAACTTCATGATCTATTTAATTCTATTGTTTCAAACAAAGACTTTCAGTTCATATTAATCATGTGACAAAGTCTTTGCAAGCAACTAAGAATCACAACTAGTTTATCAACATTCAACAATTTATCATTCTGAAATCAATAATTAATTAAAATAAGTTAATCAAGATGTTGAATGCAAATTAAGAATTTACTGCAATTACATGCAGAACAATTGAGCAAAATGACTATTAATGATAGAATTCAGCAAGAATTTCAATATTTTCTTGATCATCTTAATGATTTTATTCTACTTCAATCAAAGTTTTCATTCATGAATGAGTTTTGATTCAGATATAACTAACTATGAAACTACTTATGAATGTCTTAAAGCTAGAAAAGCAAATGATATTATCATTCAAATGAAAGAATTTCTTATCTTTGATCATCAGCAATTGAAAAAAACAAAGCAGATTATCAAAGCTCAAATTAATAAACATAAATGAAATATCATTTATGAAATAAACAACTGAGTTTGATTATTCTTTAAAAACATAAAGACAATTAAATCATGTAAAAATTTGAAAGATAAACAGCTAGAATTTTATTAAATCACTGTCAAAGTTGAGATCTTTTATCATTTTCATTTATCAATAAATGTTAAAACTCTTTTGCATAAAATTATGTAACAGCAATAATTAAATAATCATTGAGTAATCAGAGTTTTGAAGTGATTGCTCTGATTGCTTGAATCAGAAGTGATCATAGTGAGCATGATGAGCATGATGTTCATCTTGCTCATCTTGCTTGAAGATGATCAAAATGATTATTCAAAGCAAAAATGACTTGACATAATTCTTTTATATTTATATAACAATGATCATTTTCTTAAATAGAAGCTTCATGCTCAATTCATGTAAGTAGTTAATACATATTATTGTCTCAACTATCTTCAGATTTCAAGTCTAGTAATAATGATTATTGTTTGATCTTTATATATATCTTGTGTTGTTAAAGAAATAATCATTACACTTTAAACATCATTTTTTTACAAGATATCAAAGACATTCATTTCTTTTAATCATGTTTAGTCAGTCAGAATAAATCATACTCAGTTAAGAAGTAAGCATCTTCAGCACAGATAAAATCAAGATCTTAACATTGAACTTGTATCATGATAATTGAAATAAACTTGAAGCATATTTAGTACAGATAAAGTTATACTATCTTTTATTCTCGATCATCATTTGAGCAGATGACGCGCTCAACGATTCTCAATGATGATCATCTTGACGCGACGATTCGTCATCTGTCTTCTCAATTGATTCGTTATCTGCTTTGAATTCCTACTAGACGCGCTTAGGGTAGGGTAGGGTAGGGTAGGGTAGGGTAGGGTTAGGGTTAGGGTAGGGGTTAGGGTTAGGGTTAGGGTTAGGGTTAGGGTTAGGGTTAGGGTTAGGGTTAGGGTTAGGGTTAGGGTTAGGGTTAGGGTTAGGGTTAGGGTTAGG
>JAABUU010002129.1_pt1 | contig 29305 bp, 34 predicted proteins | sample 5559301 | NCBI WGS metagenome assembly JAABUU01 (sample SAMN10711884, study PRJNA513360) | rock metagenome | isolation source: Antarctica rocks | place: Antarctica: Victoria Land, Richard Nunatak white
AACACGCGCGTAACGCTCAAATACCTTTCCGCAACCCCACCCACCCCCGCCTCCTCCTCCTCCGAGCCCCTCCCCGCCACCGCCGTCTCCCCGGACGCCCCCCGCGCCGAAGCAGGCTACTACTGGGGCTACCAGATCCGCCGCGCTTCCTCGCTCGCCGCCGTCTTCACGGAGAGCACGTACGACGACGGCTACGACGTCACGATTGGGACGTCCGAGCGTGGCGTGCCTTTGTCCTCCATCTTGGACTCCGCTCCTCCTCCCTCCTCGTCTCCCGACTCCTCTGACGACGGGCCGAGTCCGGACCCAAAAAAGCCGCCTCTGCCGATCCCTAATTTCAGGCATCTCCTGATTGTGTTTGGCGGCGTGGCGGGGCTGGAGGCGGCGGTCAAGGCGGATGAGGAGTTGGTGCGGATGGGTGTCGTGGAGCCCGAGGGGTTGTTTGATTATTGGGTGGATTTGTGTCCGGGCCAGGGGAGTCGGACGATTCGGACGGAGGAGGCGGTGTGGATTGGGTTGATGGGGTTAAGGGGGGTGGTGGCTGGGAATGGGGGGCGGTGATTGGTGAGGTGGGAGGGTGTAGAGTAGAGGGTTGGTGGGGTTATCTTGGTGGGAGCATTTGTATAGGTGGTAGATAGGTAGAGCGAATGGAGTTCATATTGCAAGTCACTGAAGTTCTAAACCAGGTCTATTCTTCTCAGCATCATGCTAATCTTAGATTCTTTGAACACCACCCAAGCCACCCAGAACAACGCCAGACCCTATGAACCCCATGGTCCTCAGGAATTCTATACACGCAATCCCACTCCAACCTCACCACCAACAGAATCAGCACCGTTCACCTGAGCCCTTCCGGCCCTCTTCTTCAATACATTCTCTAGGAACGCCTCCCCGGCCTTATACGAGCTTCTGACCAACGGTCCACTAGCACAATAGAGGAAGCCCATATCTAGAGCTCTCTGCCGCCACATCTCAAAGACAGCGGGAGTAACGTATTCTTCGACCTTCATATGGCGTTTCGTGGGACGCATGTACTGGCCAAAAGTCACGACATCGACGTCTACCTTACGGAGTTCTGCGAATTGCGGTCAATTAGCTAGGAACTTACGTCCACGAAGAGCCACCGCGTACCTTTCAGCGTTTCCCAAAGCTGCTCCTCCGTCTCCCCCAAACCCAGCATAAGGCTCGTCTTCGTAATCAGCCCCTCCTTCGCCGCCTTTGCCGCCCGCAGCACACTCAGACTCTGCCGAAACTTCGCTCTCCGATCCCTCACGCTCGGCGTCAACTCCTCCACCGTCTCCATATTGTGCGCGTAGACGTCCAACCCGCTCCGCGCCACGACCCCAACCATGTCTAAATCGCCGGCATAGTCGCCCGTCAGCGCCTCAACCAGCATCGTCGGCGCCTTCTGCTTGATCTTCATAATTGTCTCAGCGAAATGATGCGCGCCGCCGTCCGCCAGGTCGTCGCGGTCCACGGACGTCAAGACGACGTAGCCGAGCCCCCACCGCGACAGCGCCTCGGCCGTGTGCTCAGGCTCGTGCGGGTCGAGCGGGGGTGGGGCCTTGGACGTCTTGACGGAGCAGAAGCGGCAGCCGCGCGTGCAGGTGTCGCCCATCAGCATGATGGTGGCGGTGGCGGCGGATTTGTCCGAGCCGCCCCAGCAGTCGGAGATGTTGGGGCAGCGCGCTTCCTCGCAGACGGTGTGCAGGTTGAGGCCGCGCAGGTCGTGCTTGATCTTCTTGTAGTTGTCGCCGACCGGGACGGGCGTCTTGAGCCAGGAGGGGAGGCGGGTGATTTGTTTTTGCCGGCCTTTGGGACCGACCATTGCGGTTCGCAATTCGAGCGCATCTTCGGGGGTGAGGGGTTGGGGGTTGCTGCCGGCGAAATCGGAGAGTGATGGGCCTGCGTTGAGTCGGTCTTGGAATGAGGTCGTGCGTCTCTGGGGGCGGGTATCTGATGCTGAAGTTTCGGAGGCTGCGGTGGCGAACGTACGAGAGTTCGTGGGAGATGGACGTAGGAAGAGGCGTGACGAGGGTTGGAGGGGAGGAGCATGCAGGCAGCGGAATCTGCTTGCTGTCCCTGCCATTGTGAGGGTTGAGAGGCAGAATGAAGCACCTGACAGGTCTAATGTTGAATCATTCTCGTGGTCATCAACGGAATACGGTACCGACGCTAAAGCCGGTTAGCTTCGGCCACCACCATGCTGACTCATCAGCCTTGTACCACGGCTCGCTCGCTCTGGACCGAGAGCACTCCGCCAATGCGCCGTACTCCGCCGGCAGCGCAAAGATGGCTACGTGAACTCCACTCACGAAGCCCTGGGGTCTCTAGTCCGAGTCGTTCCCGCATCACCGCACAACATCCTTTCCCCACCTCAGCAAACAGGCGTAGAACGATGTCCGCAAACGGCTCCTCCGCACCTGCACCTGCACCGACGAAGCTCAAAGTCCTAATGTTACACGGTACACCCCCTTCACCCCCCACCCTCACCATTACTCCCGACTCTAACACCCCACTTCTCCACCCCAGGCTACACGCAATCAGGCTCACTCTTCCACGCCAAGACCCGCGCCCTCGAAAAGACCCTGCACAAATCATTCCCGCACCTCTCCCTCATCTACCCCACGGCGCCACTCAAACTCCAGCCGCACGACATCCCCGGCTTCAGCCCCTCCGCCTCCACCGCCGCCGACGACGACGAGCCTGACGCCTGGGCCTGGTGGCGGCGCAAAGACGACACATACGAATACGCCGGCATCGACGCCGGGCTAGTGCAGATCGCAGCGACGCTGCAGCGCGACGGGCCCTTCGCGGGCGTCATTGGCTTCAGCCAAGGCGGGTGCGCGGCGGGGATGGTGGCGTCGCTGCTGGAGCCCGGGCGACGGGCGGCGTTCGATGCCGCGGAGAGGGGAGGCGGAGGAGGAGGGGGGATGGCGTACCCGGCGGCGTTCGCGGAGCTGCGGCATCCGCCGTTGCGGTTTGCCGTTAGCTATAGCGGGTTTGGGGCGCCGCATGAGTTGTACCGGGCGTTTTATGAGCCGAAGATTGCGACGCCGATGGTGCATTTTGTGGGGTCGTTGGATACGGTGGTGGAGGAGGAGCGGAGTTTGAGGTTGGTTCGGTCTTGTGAGGGGCCCGAGAGGGTGGTGTATCATCCCGGTGGTCACTTTTTGCCGACGCAGAAACAGTATGTTAGTGCGTTGGCTGGGTTTATACAGGAGACTTGTGGGGATGTGGGTAAGGTTGGGGATGAGGAGAAGGTAGGGGATACGGAGGTGCCGCTTTGAAGGCGTGTGAGTGCATACGAGCATCTGGTCGGCGCTTTAGCTCTTGGTGGGATTATATGTGATGCATAGAATAGACATCGAGATCATAGATGCTTGGAGATCGTCTTAGTACTCTAAGGACTAGATCTACATACAGTACTGTACAATTACCACGCTCTAGACATGTTCGATCACGCACTAGACTCCGTCGAAACGCAGACACATAATAGCCAAGCCACAGAGAACAGCCATCAATGGACTTTACCGACCTTCGTGGGCTGGATCCTAGCCATCATCTCCTCTTTGGTGATGAGATGATCAATTCTCTCCAGCAACCCCAACAAACTCTTCATATCCCCACTCCACTCATTTAAGACATCATCCGCATCCCTCGGCTTCGCAAAGCTTACAATCCTGGCCGGCCGATCGATCTTCGCATACACGGTCTTGGCAGTCACCAGTTCGCTGATGTATTTTTCCGTCTCGTCCTCGTCAAGATCAAGAAGCTGCGTGAGCCGGGGCATCTGGATCCGTGTGTAGTATTTCGCAATTACTCGGACGTTGTGTTCGATGACGCGCTTCCGGAGATCCTGCCATCGCTGGAATGCCTTCTTGTCACCTGACTGGCTGGCTTCGGCATCAAAGACGTCCGTACTACAGAGATGTTTTCCGAAATTCTCCGCTACGATCGGCCACCGCATTATCTCGTGGATGGTAAAGAGTTTGAGAAACTGGGCTTCGAGGGATACTTGGGTGTTGCGGGAGTCTTTTTGAATGCGGTGGAGGAGATCGGATTGTTCATTATCGAAGGGGGCGAGGATGATGTAGAAGATGACTCTTTGCAGTACCTAGAAGAAGGATGAGTTCCGACCGCTTAAGCTCTACTGTGCACCAGCGACTTACTGCGTGCAGTTGCTCTGGGTTCTCCTCAACGGACTCTGTATCCAGGACTTGCCGGTAGTGTTTACAGACTTCCAAGTATTTGTCGTCATGCTTCGAAAGCATAATTTGCTGTTCGTAATAACGGAGCTTCAGGTCTGTGACATCGTCCTCCTTCTCTATCGGCGGATCATCCACGCTCCTGGTCTTTTCTTTCTCCTCACGTTCTTTCTTCTCCTTCTCGAGCTGTTCAGGTGTCTTCTTCGGTTTCCGGCCAAAGTATTTCGTACTTATCTTCCGACTCAGTATACCAGCTTGCGTCCAGTCACCCTTCTCGATACACAGCGCGACTTGCTCGAGGATGAACTCTGTTTTCTCCCGTCGCTCCATAGACCCAAAGGTCTCAACTTGAAGCTCACATAGGATGTCGGCAGCCGCGTTGAGATCGCCCTGTGATTTCTTGATATCGGACAGTATCCGGGTGACACGTGCTCTTTCGACCTCGACAAAGATCTCGAGGGTTGTCAGCTTTGGACCTAGTTTATGATTGCTGAACGTTTCACTAACCTTGCCCTCTGTGACCGTCCTTAATGTCTCGATGACAGATAACTTGGTATCCGGGTCTGGTGTCTCGTCCAAGAACGACATGACCACCTGCACCATCTTCGTAATGGCTTGCTTGAGCTGTCCATGCTTCTTCGACAGTAGAAGAACCTGTTCATTCAATAGACCCCAATCTCTTGAGTCTTTGCATATCGTAACGATGGCAACAAGCAACCGTGATGTAGATGCGAGGTCGGAAGCCTGAAGAGCGATTGTATAAGCTGACATTCTCCGCCATGGCTAGGCCTTTGGTGGCAAGCCGTACCTGTCTCGTCTGCTTTTCCAGCGCAAGAAGCTTCTCGATAGCTGCTTGTACATTGTCCTAGGAAGTTAGACTCGTTGTACTCGCGAGGGAAACCAGTACAATAAGCTACCTTAGCAAGCTCCTGAGCTTCCGGGATCTGCTTGTCGGCCTCCTTGGTGTAGTCCTTGTCAGGCTTGACTATCCGCCCGTCCGACATTATGACGACCTCTCTCGATCTAGGTGACGTCTAAACTCTGTGAAAGAATCGATGGAAGCTATGGTAAAGCTCTGAATGTACGAAGTTTTGGCTGATAGCCAGATGCTTGTCTGCGGCTCTGCGTACAAGTACAGTACACTCGCCTGGACATGCTAAACATCGAAAGCGGAAAGTTCCGAAGTCACGTGATTTGCGTACAGGTTAATTTTTGATTACTGCAACTTCTACACTTCTTGCAGTCAAAGATGGAGAGTTAAGTTCGTCAAGGCTCCAGAATACGGACAGTCACTGGTAATGCTGAAGCAACTTCGGGGAAAATCTAATATTCCGAACAGGAGCCATGTTGTTGGTGCTCTCCGTCTACGTGGACGAGTCATGTTGATATTTCTTGGAAACATCCCGACTCATCTTCAGACATGACATCAAGTTACTTTGTCCGTGAAGCACGGTATGGTCGGTCAAGAAGGCTGAGCATGTTTGGGATGGAAGATCAGCAGACAGAAGGCCGGAGAGTAAACCCCTAGTCGGGAATGGCGGTGGGTTTGAGCCGCAGCTCAGCGGTCGTGCCGGCCGTTCCGGAAGATCACAGATCTCCTTGAAATCCACGTGGAACAAGCCTGAAGAGAGCTAGAAGAGAGCTAGCTTAGCTGCGAGACACCCGGTTTGTGATCGATGACGCATACGGAATACGGAATCCATCCGAGTCGGCTTGAAGCAGGGCGCCTCATCCCGCAGCTGGACCCTGAGAGCACATCTCTATCGCTTGGCTTGTTTGGCGGCTCGTAGTGAGATGTCGGCCGTTTCAACTTATGCTCTCCGCGCCACCCCACTGATGCGTTCATTCCAGATGACGATGGAACCTTCGACTCTTTACCGTCTCGGCTTCACCACAACCCTGTGATGAAGCACGACTTCACTCCTATATCGCCGAAGTCCTGCGCAGCAGGGCAGCGACAGCGCAGGGTTTACGGAGCAATATCAAGATGTTACCCTTAATAGCAACCTCGTGGCTGTGGGCCCCACGTCCTAGGAGATGGCAGACTCTATAAAGAGCACCTACTACCCCTCCGGAATTTATACTGTAGCTCTCCAACCATCCTACAATACTCCGATTCGATCATCTAGCTCATCCAGCCCGACCAACATCAATCAAACCACTCTCTACTATCCCGAACTTCAGGATGCAATTCCTCGCCCTCTCCGCACTTGCGCTCACTCTCATCGGACGCTGTCTAGCAGAGCCCATTCCCATTGACGCCATGCACCGGGACGACGTCGCCGCCCGCATGGTAATGCCTGTCCGACCGTTCAACGAGCTCCCTGGCGGAGACCTCAACGCCTTCTGGCCGTGCATGCGCTGCTCAGTCGAGTGTGCCGCCGTGGTTTTTGGCTGCGGGGTGGTGTGTACGGCCGCCGAGATAGATGGTCCATTGTGCGGAGTAAGCGACTGACCCGAACTCCACAATTCCTACGTATCACCAGTCGTTGAAGCTTACTGTCCCTTAGCTCTGCATCGCGGGCGCAGGCGGCTCGAATGCTTGCGTCGAATGTTGGCCGCGCTGTCACGGCCAGCCGGCTGCGAATTTCATTATCCATCATCCATTCCCGAGGCTCAACAAGGGGCACTGATATAAGGGGGTCGAAGGCGTCTTGGCTGCGCAGATTGGTGGTATAAGAGCGCAGACCAAGAGTGTGCTGAGCACAGCTGAACAACCTTATTTTACTGTCTTTTGTGTAATCTTTTAGGTTGAGGCTATTCGTTTCATCTTTGGTTGTATACACGGCAGTGCCGGAAGATACCCCATGTGGAAATACGCTACGAGGTCTCTGAATTAGGACGCAATGTCCCTGCTATATATGAAACTCGCAATCGATATTGTTAGCACTCGTGAACTCACTTCTCACCCCCTCCATCTACCATGAAGCTCATGCAGGCATTTGAGCTGAGTATATTCAACTCAAACAGATGACGTCAACGAACCTGTCTCCATGGTCCGCCCAGCATCCGTTCTCACGAGCAATAAATGTGACAGCTCCCGGGAACGTCATTGGTTGCTCCGCGCAGGTCTCTCAGATTCCAAGCACATGATCAAGACAGAGCAAGTGGATGGCCGCAAGGAAAACGAGCACTAATATCACTAATTCCAGCTTGGTACGGACGGATGTCGTATGGAGTGCAGCTAACATATTCAGGGGCTAATCTACACTCTGTTCCATACGCAGCTACCATACTCACACACTTTACCCCGAACCTGCAAGGTGGCAATCAAAGACACCAACCAGCACATGTGTAGGATATTCCAGACGACAGACGCCCTCCACGTCGAGCTACTCGTCCGGACCTTCCCGAAACGACTCCAGCGGAGCCCAAGCAACCGGCACAGACACTCGCTTCTCCTTCTGCACCACGGCGTTTAAGTTCCCGCTTCTCCACAAAGCCAAGTGCTCTTCTCCACGCCTCTTCCAAACTCTCGCGTTCCTTAGGCACGAATTCGACCCGATGACCGCGACGCAGATCCGCCATCGCCGCTACTAACTCTGCCTGAGTGAGTTCCTGCCAGGACAGAACCTGGCTCCTTCCGACCACGGTAGCTAAGAGCCCTTAGTCGGCTCTCGGACTTGTCTCTGCCTCCGAGACGGTCTCGAGAGCTGCGCCAGCCTTGGGAGACGTGATCCGGCGCGACGACGGCCAGCGGAGCGAGGCATCGCCCAGGTATTTCGGGAGCATGTGGACAGCGCTGGCGTTGAGCTCGATGACGTAGGAGCACCCAGACATAGCTTGCAGGATCCACTGGGCTTATGAGGGTGGGGACGTGGAGCTGACGGACGTAGATCTGATTGACACTGCGGTCCACAGGACCCATGCAACGGGAGGCAGTGTGCAAAAGGTGCAAATCATACTGTCAAGCAGCTGGGAGCAATAAGATCTTAGAGTAGAATAGAGATAGAGTATAAAGAGCAACTGGTAGATGAGACAGGAGGGAGAATGAGGGTAGGACAGAAGAATTTGAAGACCTCGAACGAATGTGTTGAACGCTTTGCAGACTATCGTACTCTCAAAAGAAAAGGCCGGAGTACTCCATACCTGTATGAGGCAGCAGTCAGCCTTATCGTAGAGAACTCTAGCTGCAGCCAACCCAGAGCTGCCTCGAGGTGCCTCAGGCATGCTGTGGAACAGGTCACTGCATTTCGACTACCTTATCGAGCCCGGAGAGGTTCCTAATGACAGTGAACAGTCGGTAAGGTGCCTTGAGTATCTTGTTTGGGCTACCTGTGTACGGAGGCCATTCAAGAGACTATAAACCTTGTTCGTTCTCATCCAGCACGAGTAGAGCAGCTTATTCGAAGTTTGGGAATGCTTCTCATGGACTGGCTGATTCCATGCGTTCGGACAGTCTGACACGACACACACAAAGTTGATACAGTATGATCAGGCGCTTGATTCTTGCTCCTAGCGACTACTAGGGCTTCGGGTTCTATCAGATTAAACTTACGGAAAACACGCTGCAAATAGATAGCTGACAGATTCTCTGCTCCAAATTTCCATGCTAGTATCTAGCTCACCGGACTCCACGGCATCGGAATCAAGATCCTCGACCTCATCGTCTGGATCAGCGGTACGGTCTTGTGCACCGTGTCGCCCCAGCCTTCAACCCCCCAACTCATCTCTCTCCTGACCTTCCTCTCCTCCAGATCGGCAAACTGCCATAGATGATGTACAGTGTTCAAATCGCCAATCTGCACAAACCAAGCCCCAACGCCTTCCATCACTTCTCGTCTCGCCTTCAGTCCTTTGCGCCAATGCGTTTCCCATTCCAGTAGATTGCCGGGGTGTAGAGTGTATGAGCGGAGTTCGAAAACGCCTCCCAGAGAGCGGGGAGGGGTGGTGGGCCAGAAAGAGAACTCTTGCATGAGGGATGTCCTCTTTGATGTGATGAGGTGCTTGAGCTTATGGTCGAAGTCAGGAAAGTCCGGGTGCGAGGCAATTGAGTGGAGAGAGGCGTGATAGCCATGGTAGCGTTGGTATTCCCAGATGTGGACTATGACCGGATGGCGACGATTGTCAGTCTTCCACCCAATTCTAGGCATGGTGGAACGGAAAGCTCAATCATACCAAAAGTATCACAATCACCAACCTCTGTCCTCCAGCTCCCCACGAGATTGACCTTGTTTTCCGGCATCTTTGCTATCTTCGGGTACCAGCCCCCCACCAGATCCATATACTCATCGACTTTGTCTGGTTTGACCTCGTGGAAGACGATGGAGTGTACGTATTTACCCCTCGCCAGCACCTGTGAGAAAGACTTTTCGATTTCCTGGTCCATCTGCTGTCCCTCGCTCGTGCCGTAAATCAAGGACGAAAGCGCCCCTTTCCGCTTCGTGGATTCTTGAGACGACGACGCTGCACGTGCTTCTTCTGGGCGGTGGGTTGACAGTGAGCCCAGTTTCCCTCCATCGGCAGAAGTAGGGCTTGCGAAGCTCGCATTGCTCACTTGCGGAGCAGTAGGAGCGGAGCCGGAAGCAAAAGCAGAAGGGGACGAAGAGGAAGCAGAAGCAGTAAGAGACTGACTGTCTTGCTGTTGTTTCTTCCGCTGAGCGGCTTTCATGCCCTCTCGAAACTCCTTTTGACGCGCTTCAAATGCAGATGCTCCATCAGGGGTTACATCTGCTAGAGCAGGAGATCTCTGGTGTGGATTGGAGGTAGTAAAGGGGCGCAAGAGAGTGGGAGGGCATTTGCCATTCCGAAGCAAACGTCGAGTGAGCATGGCGATGGAGATGTAATGCGGCCCGAAAAAGGGAAGGGGAACGACGAGGAAAGGAAAGGGAGCTTCTCAGAGCTGCAAGAAGCTAGAGTGATAGCTCGGGGGTGGTGTTTCGCGTCTCATGCAATGTTGATGATGGGCTGGTACAAGAGACGGAGAGGAAAGCAAAAGCAGAGCGGGGCGGACCGTGGGTAGTAGTGTAAAGCCGATACCTGTACACTAAGGGACAGTAAGGTACTGTACCGGTACAGACAGACTGGTGGGGTTGGTTAGCAGGCACTACTGAGGGTAGAGCGGGTAAGCACGAGAGCTGCAGCATTCTAAGTCGCTGGCGATTTAAGCTTTGACCATGCGGGGAAAGCCGCACTGACGTTACAGTTTAACCGATTACCACGTGATGATGAATGATCACCTGGACAGGGGTTGAAACGATGCTGACTAAGAATCTGCAGAGCTGTCGAGTTCAAGCAATTGGTTATAGGTATCTTGCTCACTCTCAAATATCTACATGTCATAAGTCAACTGCTATTCCTCAAGATTTGGAAGCTGAAGAATAGCACCAGGAACCTCAGTGTCACCGTCATCAAGTTCCAATCAGCTTCCTGTCCCTAGCAGGTCTGGGTTACTGCTTAGGCTGCCCCACAATGGCAACGGTCCAGCAGCAACCACTGAACTGGGAGGCATCCGCGACGACGACACATCCTCAAGTCTCTTCAACATTACCATCAGAAGTTGTCACATGTCTCAAGAACGCTAGATTTGTAAGACGACAACACCCCTGGTGGTCACGCTTGCCTCGCTGATCGTTAATGGTAGCTTCACCTTGCGACTTGCGACTCCGTCTTCCCACACGTCTCGCTCATGAACTACACATATCTGCCCTCAACGCCATTTAGCCCACACCCGACTATCATCATGACAACCAATTCCGCCTCCAAAAAGACCCTCAACCTCATCAACAACCCGCGAGTCTCTCTGCTGGTCCACGACTGGGTCTCACACCGACCACCAACCCGTGCACCAGATCCGGCGCGGGAAGGGTCTCCACCGCCGCAGGCGACACGGTCGAGCCTCGCAAGCCTACTCTTGAACATCAACACTAGTGCTTTGAGCAGCATCAGTACTACGATCAATGGCGTCGCAAGGCTTGTGGAGCAAGGAAGTGAGGAAGAAAGCTGGTGCAAGGAGAAGCATCTGGAGAATAACACGTTTGGAGATCAAGCCAGGGAGGAACTGGGCCTTTTTGGCTCCGCGCCGAACGCAGCGACAATCGAAGGTGATGGTGGAGGTAGTTGCTTCATTGAGGGTGAAGAGGTCCGGGTGGTAGTCGTGAGGGTAAAGGAGGGCCGAATAGCGGACTGGAAAGGCGGGGTTAAAGATTGGTCGGTAATAAGTGAGAACGAGCAGGATGCAAGAGGTAGGCAAGAGAGGGTCAATGGGTTATGATAGGGCGCAAGGGCTAAAAAGTCGGACTGCTGGCGTTGGCGTAGGTGTTGATGGGTGATGGTTAATGGGTGATGGTCAATGGGGTTGAGCAGAATCTGATATATCCGATGCTGCCATACTCGATGGTCTTAGACATATTAACCAATGAATTGTCATTAATATAGCTACTGTACCTACCTTAGTGTTTCTCATGACTTTCCAATGCTGATCATTCGCTCTATACCTAACTGAACTGGGTGAACGGGGCCAGGCCTAGCGGATGATGTCATTTTGCAGGCCCAGGGCGCGTTTCCCTGTTCCAAATTTCGCGACACCACGATCTTGCACGTGGCATTCGCAACGGATTACAATAAACGGTATCAGGAGTTTCGAAAGGCGTCGACTGTAATATTCAGCCAAGATGGTGTACATACGCCAGCACAAGCTTCCAAAGCTGAAGGAGTACAAATACTCCGGTGTGGACCAGTCGCTGGTATCGCGCTACGTCCTCAAGCCCTTCTACAACAATGTTGCAATTAACTGCTTCCCAATGTCCATGGCGTGAGTGCAGTATCCTCGACCCTTTCAAGAGATTTTGCTGACTGCGCTCAATTGCACAGACCAAATGCTGTAAGCCAGCCCATCCTTGACGTCCAATGAGACATCACTCACGCACTCCTCTGTTCTTAGATCACCCTCTCCGGCTTCAGCTTCGTGGTTGTCAACTTCTTGACAATGCTATGGTACAATCCCGGCCTCGATCAAGACTGTCCGCCATGGGTTTACGCCAGTTGGGCGGTGGGACTTTTCCTATACCAGACGTTTGACGCTGTGGATGGCACGCAAGCGTATGCAAGATCCCCATTAGGATTGGCTGGGACCCTCAATGACACTGGTACAGGCGGAGAACTCATCAGAGTGGGCCATTAGGAGAATTGTTCGACCACGGTACGCACCACTGTCATATAGCGAGTTGATGACGGCGCGCTCACGATATGGCTAGGAGTGGATGCCTGCAACACCACGCTCGAAGTACTCTTATTCGCTGCCGCAATGAATCTCGGTCAGGGTTGGCTCACCATCTTGACTCTCTTCGGCGGTACGTCGAAAGACTCCCATCCGCCCTCCCAATTTCTTGAACACGGCAGCCACTAATACCTCTCAGCGCTTTTCACGTTCTACATCCAGACATGGGACGAGTACTACACCCAGACACTCACACTGGGCCTCGTCTCCGGCCCAGTCGAGGGCATCCTAACCCTCTGCATAGTGTACGCCATCACCGCCATCAAAGGCGGCGGAAGCTTCTGGCAGCAATCCATGTTCCGCACCCTCGGGATCCCCAAAAGCGACGCCATGCCCGACCTGATGTACGACCTACCCTTCAACCAATGGTACATGGTCTACGGCGGGATCGTCCTGGTCTTGAACACCGTGCAGAGGTAACCCCAACCCATACCCGCCCTCCCACCGCCTAACTAACGCCCACCCTAGCGCCCTCAACGTCATGAAAATCCGCAAGCAGCGCCACCAACCGGTCCACACGCCCCTCAAAGGCCTCCTCCCCATCCTCCTGACCTGGCTCCTCATCCCCGCCTACCTCTACCTGCAACCCGTCATCCTGCACCAGCACCTCGTGCCCTTCATCTTCTACGTCGGCCTCATCAACGCCTACAGCGTCGGCCAGATGATCACCGCCCACCTCGTCGAAGACCATTTTCCCTACGGCAACGTCCTCGTCGTCCCGCTCGTCTACGGGCTTCTCGATTCGCTGGGTCCCGCGATCGGTGCGTGGCCGAGTGCCCTCGGGAGTGGGGTTTATCAGGTCGCGTTTGTCTTTTTGTGTTTGGGGTTGAGCGTTGGGGTTTATGGGAGCTTCGTGGTGAGTTTCATTCCTCTTCTTTTGTTCGTTGTGGGGGAGGGAGGAGCGGGTGGCTGACGTGTGACGGGATTCAGATCGATGTGATTACGAGCATCTGCGATTATCTCGACATCTGGTGTCTGACGATCAAGCATCCGTATAATGAGAAGGACGGGCTAAAGAAAGCCATGTGAGACGGTCGTGGGCTTGTGGGGCTTGTGGGGTTGGCTTGGAGAGTATGCCAGAGGAAGAAGGGAAAGAGGAAAGAACCGGGAAGGGAGACGATAGACTCAGAGTCCACTTATCTATTCGCTATTGATGCCGATAGAAGGAGCTGGAGACGGAGACGGAGACGGAGACGGCTGGCATCGATTATCCGGTCTATTATTGTTTTAGAGTCCGAGACCGAGACTATAGCACCACTTAATACACATCCATTACCAACCTCTCTGCACACAAACACCAATCTTCCATCTACCATCCCCCAGTTGAACAACAAAACAACACAACACCCCTGTCCTAACACCCCACCGCCCCCTATCCCGCTCCCGCTGGAACTCACCATGCCCTCTCCCTCTCAGCCCGTTCCGCCTCCGCCCAACAGCCCAGGCAAAACAACACCCCTTCCTTCTCCCTTAGCGCCGGCTTCTCGTTACAGACGTGGCAATCTGCCCATCTCCTGACTTCCAACTCGTCCAAATCGCGTATCTGGTCCTGCAGGCCGACGAACGCGGTTGATGCTTGTCGCGGAGATGGTGGTTTTGGAGCAGTCGAACGGGTGGGCTTGGGATAGGTCGACGGCAGTAGCCGTGGCTGCGGCTGTGGGGTAACATGAAGTCGGGGAGGTGAGAGTGTAGGGTTTGTAGTGGGGATTGATGGAGTGGGGGTTTGTGACAAGGGTGTCATTGGCGGCTCAGGAGGTGGTGCGGCGTGAAAGGCCGCAGTCTGGCCACAACGCGTGCACAGCATCGCGGTCTGCTGCCGCCGTGCCTCTGACGAGGCTGGTACTGGTGGGGAAGGCCACCAGCTGCTAGAGACGTGGCCGTGGTCTTGTGTGGAGGTAGAGGCAGTAGCTCCATCTTTCTGGCCAGAGAAGGCATCGCACTGACAGAGTAAGGGCGTAGGCTGGAAGTACTGGATTGGGATCTCTGCCGTCTGTGATTGATGCGGGAGACGGTATAATGATGTTAGAGCTGGGGCGCAATGGGTGGTTAATGTGCTTGTACTTATGGTTGGTGGAAGAGTATGTGTAGGGATGCTGTTGGCGGGATAAGGGTTTTGGAATGAGCCGAGGGGCGCGGCTTCAGGTGTTTGGGGGCCGCCGAGAGATGAAGGGGGCGGGTGTGGAGGAGGGACGCGATTGTGTGGTACCGGGATCAGAAACGGTAGACCGGTTGATGGGTCGTAGTAGTATGCTTGGTTGCCTGACATCGAGTTTAATAAGAGACAGCACTGATGAACAAAGAACCGGAGTCGGGTAATGCGAAGCTATCCTTGGGTATGAGATTGTGGACGCAGATGGCAACGCTTGAATGCAGACATCACATTGGGCGTATTATTCACAGCTGCCATCAACCAGCATTCTTTGCACCGATATATTCATATCACTCTTCACCATGCCACGCCCAGAGTGTAGCGTTGAGATTTGTCCAGCGCTTATATTAGAGGGTTCCGACAGCCGTCTATTGTAATTGAGGAGTAAGCGCCGGTACATATGGCGGACGACACTTTCTCGACATGTGCAGCAGATACCTCATGTGTCCTGCGTCGCCGTGGCCTAAAACTCATCCAGCGAAATCTTCTTCTGCTTCCCCTCCTTCCTACCCTTCTTAGTCCTCTTCTCAGTCTTAACCCGACCACCCGTAACCTGCCTGACATCCTCCATCCCTTGCTCGCCGACATCAATCTCAAAGACGTTCTTTCCCTTTGGATTCTTCGAGCCCGGATTTCTGCCTATCCTGATGTTCCGCTGCACCCTTGTCTTTGCACCCAAAGCCCAGAGATCGCCCCACTTCGATTTGCGCGCATCGCGGTACGCTTGCTTGCTGAAAGATCGAGGAACGGTCCAACGCTCGATGCGACCGGCTGGGGTGCAAAGGTCGAGCGTGACGTGGCCGTGACGTTTGATCGGGGGAAGGATGGCGCGGGGAAGCCCAAGTGTGTTGATCCGCGGTGTCGCGGGGTCTGCAACGTCTGCAGTGAGGTTTGGAAGGCTCATTTCCGCTTGTTCGTAGCCGAAGAATGCAGCATCTGTGGCTTGGTCGCCCTGCACAAGCCCCCTGCTTTCTCGCTCGTCACGGCCTCTCCTGAAGGCGACGTAGCTGAACTGGACGTCTTCGTGGTTGTGATCCTTCACACCAAGTATCCTTTGAAGATAAGGAGGGCGAACATATCTCTGCTTGAAGTAGCAGAAGTCTTTGCGGGCCGTGCTCTTGCCTGGTGTAAGATACATAGGGCAACTTGTATGGTTCGTGCATGGCGCTATGATCATCCCAGGCTCTTTCTTGGTGTATCTCTCATCCGTCGGATCCTCTATGTCATTCTCGAGTATTGAAGAACCTGGAGAAGAGATGTACTTTTCAAGTATCATTTCTCTCGCGGCAGCAATCATTTCGAAGCCTCGGGGAAGGCCCTTTTCTATAAGAATTAAGACACCTCCGTTAGGGTTGAGCAGTGACCACAAGTTCTGAACGCTCTGCTTTCGCATATAGTCCTCCTTGAGAGGCCAGAGAGTATGAGGGGCGAGAACCACATCGAACTGCTTCCGTTGCGGCGGAGGAGCATCATCACCAAATGTAGGCTCATGCCGGACGTGAACGTAGTCCGGTAGCCTGGGCAGAAAGGTAGTATTCTCAAGAAGACGGCTGGACCGGTGGCGGAGCGTCGACGAACCCGTCACAACGGTTGCCCTGCCCAAGGGTGCGGGCTTCTCTGACCCCTTCGGCTGCATCCGTTTCCATTCAGCTTGCAGCACTTCCCGCCAAGCCACAATTCCCGCTCCACCAGCACCAGCATCCAACACACGAGGACCGCCCTCTTTCCTGAACAGACTCTCAATCCAGTCGGAACCTAAGCGTTTCCGTACCTCAACGAGGGTACTCATAACGGCAACATAAGCTCCAGGCATGACAGCTGCCATATATGAGTTTCCTTCCATCTCACCCATCCTTGTCTGTGAAGCTCCCAGAGCAATTGGTTTCTGTTCTGTGCGCTGCTTTGAGGTGGGAGTTGCGGTGGAATATGGTAGATCTGGGCCGCCAAAGGTCCGCTGAGCGACCTCTGAAAGATGTTTGTTGGAAAAGTCCGCCAGCATGGAAGTCACAGGATCGACGAAGCTCTTCTTTGGTAGGTAAATCGTGGATGGAGAGGTGGAGAATCTTCCAGCAATTGTATATGGATGTGCGCGTGTAGACTCAGCGTCCCCATCGAGATCATCGATGTCCTCCGAGTCCTCTTCAGCTTCGTAGTCCTCCTCTACCTCATTGTATTCATCGACCAAGTCCTGATCTAGCTGTCCCGTGGTTTGTAATACTCCACTCGGCTCCTCCTGTCTCAGCTCGCTATCGATGACAGTGTCGCTATCATTATGCAGACGTCGAGGGATGTCGACTAGCGTTTCATTTCCGTTTTCGTGTGAAAATGCATCGGTTTGAAGACCAACAGTGACATCGTGATATTCCACCTCCTCAAGATCTCCCTCAGAATTTTCTCTCAGCAGCATATTTCTTGCGTCTTCCACCCCGTTACTCTCATCGTCTCCCTCTGGATCTTCCAAAGAGTGAACATCTTCTGCACGTAACGGCGGACCGTAAAGTCGCTCGTATATGCTATATTCCTCAGACGAAAGAAGATGGTCGGGTAGTGATTCTCCATAGGTTTGCCTTGCCAAGCGGACTACCCCTTCCATCTCCTCTACGGACTTCGGCGGTACTGTGTGAGGACCATCTTCATCAGAGGTCTGGACAGGTTTTGATTGATTCTGATAGAGTCTGCTGGTGGAAAAGGCTCGAACAGCGGTCCATGGGTGCTGAGATTGGAGTCGACGAGCTTGCGAACGGACTGGTGGCCGGTAGCAGAATCCGTGTACGAATAAGTCGAGAAGGCGAAGTTGGCACGACTTACATGCCGTTCGTGTTGGGCGAGAAGCAAGCATCATTGCGGTGTGGAGTTGTGCATAAGAAGGATGGAATGTTCTTTGATATTTTCTAAACTTCGCTTGGCGCTGGAGATGTCTGTAACACAATATGTGGACATCCACATACAGTACTACGTCAAAAGTCTTCGCGAATGGCCTGTTTCGCACCATCAACATGTTCGAACTACCACAACATATTTCCAAAATTCTGAGTCTTCAAAATCTAAGAGAGTTTTATAAGATCTGTGAGTGCATATAAAAATAATGTATGATTAATAAGTAAAATGATGAGTAGTATAGTTGAATTGCTGTGTATACTTGAAAACTGTCAATTTTACATACAAAACTCTATGTTTTTATCATTCATTGAGTTCATACAGTGTTTAATAGAACACCACAACTGATTTATAATTTCTGAATTGACAGATCTTTTAATCAAAGTAAAGCCTAATACATTCTGAAAGCTCAGAATTTTTGACTGTCTAGAGTTCTGAGATCTATAGCATTGATAGTAATGAGTTTTGGTGAGAAACAGGCCATTCGCGAAGACTTTTGACGTGGTACTGTATATGGGGTATCTAAGAGGCGTACGAACAGACTTGCGAAATCTTTTGAAATATTTATAACACGCTTCTATGAGGCTGTTCTGTCAATGGATTTACTATCTCAAAGGTCTCTACGGTAACAAAATGCATCAGCCTTACCATGATCTCAAGCCGATCCTAGCAAGTTGCGCTTACACGCCGTGATGGGAGATGGACAAATATAGTATCCAGCGCATCACAAACACCACGTCTCCCTATACCTAATCCCCTCCTGTCTGAACCTCTTCCACCGGTACGTCGTCCTCGCCGTCAGCCGGTACCGCAACGAAGCACTCCACCTCCTCATAACCAGGCACATCTGCAATCAGCTGGAAGAAGTCCAGCATGGGTTTATAGACGTTTTGCATTACCTCTTCGGTGAAGTAAGACACTCCCGATGCATAGCAGTTGCAGCCATACATCTCTCGGCCGGAGAGGGGGGTGTCCAATGGCTCGGATGAAATAATGTACGCTCGACCGCGCTGAAAGAACAAGACGTCAGCTATAGACCCCTCACAAAACAAGGTGAGACGGCAATGGCCCCTGAATGCTAGTCTTTGTCTCGCCAAGAGGACAGTCTCAAAGACGGATATCACGCACCTTACTAAGGAATTCCGCGAAAGCTTCATTGGTAAGCTCGTCAACGGTGTGGCCAGGCGCTCCAAGAGCAATGGCGCTGATACGCGATGACCAAGTGCTCCCTGCAGCCATTAACACCGAGAAGCCAAGGAGTACCCTATGATAGATAACATACAATTCGCATCCAAGAACTTCACCGCCTCGGTTGCGCCGTCGCCGATCCCAATAACGTCCACAGCTGCATCCTTTTTGAGTAGCTCGGGTAGAACCTTCCTAAAAAGGTACTCCACATGTTTTTCACTGTCCTCATTGCCTGGAACTCTGTTCTTGACCATATCCAGACGCATAGGCATATGAACCGCAGACCTTCGCGGCAATGCTTGCCATGTCCTCAACGTCATGGGTCGACGGCCGCCGCGATACCATACCAACTGGCCAGGGTTCGCGATAATAATACCAGGAGCCTCTGCGTTTGCAACATCACTGGAAGCAAAGGACTTCGTGGGGGTTGTGTGCCTTCGGACGTCATTGACAAAATCCACCGCAGACCCTTCGTTGATGCTCTTCTGCCCCACCGTGCGGTATGCCCAGATACCTAGATCCTGAACGGATTCACCGAGAACGACAATGACCCGCTGCTTCTTCGCGATGTCGGAGCTCACCAATATTGGGATATGAAGCTCATCTTTGGAGGCTCCTAGTGGTACACGCACTGTGTCGAGTCCCGAAGCTGCGAGGCGCTCAAGGACAATCTTTCGGATGCAGACTGTAGGGCGATGTATGAGTAACATTGTGGACTGAAGAGTCTTGAGCATGCGACATACTGTTCATTGCCTCGCGCTGCATTTCATTGACCCGTTCATTCTTCGAGATGAAGAAGTTGAATTCCTTGTCCGGGTTTGCCATGGACCTTATCTGATCATTCTCCGTGACATAGTACCTTCGAATCATTTCATGTTAGTCCACCGTGCTACCTATAGTTTGTCTGAAGTAGATGTGAAGAGATAGGAAAAGAAGCTCACCCGAGAGCCTCGAGATATGGAGGAAACTCGGGGTCTTTAGGCAGACTGCTGCTAAGCCGTCGAAACATTCCAGAAACTGTAGCAAGTATGTTGCAAATTATGTTGAAGGATATGAGCAGAGGTACGCAAAGCCGTAGTACGAGTTATGGCAGTGTTGTCTCTTGAATGAAGCATATGAGAAATGTAAGAGTCATAAGAGTATCAAAGGGTAGAATGATCGGCCAGCGTTCCAATGCCTGGTGGTGAATGACTTTTCGGATTTTGGTGTTGAGTGAATTGAGGGCAAACGGCAAGTCTGCACGTGGCTAGCCGATATCGCCCAAATAGGGAATTGGCACATGCAATCAACCGATGAGATGGTAGCAAGGCACGAGTCAACCCGAAGAATGCCTGTCATCATGATTGTCGCAGATTTGGCCCTATTTTACATATCCCCAGAAATGCTATGCCACCGTAGGAACGCCGTCCACCATGCTCTGAGCCGAAAGCTCGACTCTAACGAGTCATACCTCAACTATAGTCCCAAAATTGCATCACCAGCTGGCTTTCCTAACCCCGGGTAGATTGCCGGCTAGAGCGTTCATTCGAAAGCAATACTGTACAGGCACTGGGTTTCAGCAGTTGCCGACACAACGCTGGACGGGTGGTAGAATTTAGACTCACTCGTGCCATGTTAAAGTCCCGCAACACACCCCTCCCTTTGCCACCGTCTATACATCGATTTCGAATCTGAGTAGGCCTCGTGTATGCGTGCATTTGCGAGAGCTCCAGTTGCGCCTGGGCGCGCATACGTGGTGGAAGGGTGGTGTTGCGGATGATATATCGAAGTGCTTGCCTGAGGAGCGTTAATCTTGCCTTCGTAATAGTAGAGAAGCGATAGACGTCATGGCCAAGGCAGTCTTTGAAGGCCGTAGGCATAGGGAGACTCTACCTCTCTGTCTCGTTCTGCTCAAAGACCTTCCGCTTGGTGTGGTCTCTAAGGACTCGGACATTGATGAAGCAGCTCAAGTCGAGCTTCTTGGCCCTGAATTGAGTCATGTTTCTCGGAGGAAGTAGGAGATGTGGTTGTTGTAGGTATAAGTAGACTACTTAAGTTACTTACGGATACATCCCTGAATGGAGGTAAACCAGCCGAGCCCCAATCAGTAAGCTAGGCCCGATCAAGTAATATACGCGGGATGACTGCAGAGTCTTCTCCTGGAAGAAACAGTCCTGGAGAATCTCCCTTAGGTAAAGAGTAAGCTGACTTGAATATTCACTATCTACTTATGCTCAATCTGCAGTCCACATTTCACCGGAGCGTTGAAAATGTAGCGCTTCTTGCTTTTCGACCACATCAAATGAGTCTCGGCATCAAGCCAAGACAGTGAAATTTGGAGATGAATGCCCTCCTATATGTAGTAGTCTTCCTTTGAACTTGCACATACCATATTGATCAATTGATGTCCTTCATCTTTCTTGCCTTCATCTTGTTTGACTGAGAGTTGCAGCTGTGTAAGAAGTTCTTTCTGTTCTCGTTTTTCGGCAGCATACCCTTCCGGCTCGGGGAGGATCACATAGCCGTCTGTCTTTGACTCCCGGTCAACTTGTATTATGGCGGGAAGAACTGGTCAGTACCCTCTGAGGGAGAAGATCCGTCAATCCCCACCGATCGACACCGACGCCACCTATGACGCCGCCTGGGTCAAGAACAAGACGATAGTCATCACCGGAGGGGCGAGCGGCATCGGAGCAGGATTCTTCAAGCATTGGGCGGCCAGCGGTGCGAATGTGATCATTGGAGATATCAACGTCGGAAAAGGCGATCAACTGGTCCAGGAGGTTCGGAAAGAAACGGGAAACCAGGACTTACACTTCATCCCTTGTGATGTGACCGATTGGCAGTCTCAGGTCAACTTCTTCAAAGAGGCGGTCCGTCGCAGTACCCATGGGGGCATCGATACGGTGGTCGCCAATGCCGGAATCGGCGACTCGGAGGTGACTTTTGAACGGCCAGGGGATCTGGATGCTGCGGAACCGGCGCCACCATCCCTGAAGGTAATTGATGTGAACCTGACGGGTGTTCTGTATACCACCCATCTGGCCTTGTACTATCTTGCGCGCAATCCAAACTCGGTACCTGCATCTCCATCGACGAATCCGGCGGTCACGTATCGCGACCGGCACCTCTTGCTCCTCGGTTCTATGGCATCCATCTGTCCAATCAGTGGCCAGACGTTGTACGGTGTTGCCAAGCACGGTGTCCTTGGACTCTTCCGTTGTCTTCGATCTTCGTCCTTTGCTCACGGGGTACGCGTCAACATCCTGTGTCCATACTTCATCGACACTCCTTTGTTGCACGCCGAGGCGCGAGCCATCCTTGCCGGAGGAGCGGGCATTGGCAAGATCGAGGATGTTGTGGAGGCTGGCACACGCTTCGCAGCTGATCCTCGTGTCGTCGGTCGCGCTCTTGTCGTCGGGCCCAAGCTGAAAGTCGCGCAAAATGATGTCGGTGAATGGAGTCTTGTCGAGAAGACTGGTGCTGCAGGAGGTGTCGACAAGGCGATCTGGGAGGTATATGCTGACGACTTCGAGGATAGCGATGTCTTTCAACGGAACATGGTCCGGTTGCTGAACGCGACGACCGAGCTACGGGGATGGACTGGATGGGCTAGCGATATGGTTGGAGCGGGTTGTTATGCTGTCAAAGGATGGTGGAGTTCCTAAAAGCTGTACCTGTCAGTAAGTGCTGCCGAATTATCTCACCTTATGTTTTGTTGTTGACGCCGGGCCGTGCAGCTCCATAGGCATATATCTTCACTTCACAGGATAACGAGTCGAATGGTGTGAACACTGGACCGTTGCAATCATGCCTGTGTTATGCGTCGCCTCACTTGAATCAACATTGCCAGAGATGTTGTGGTTGAAATACAGCGGAAGGTGGAAGTGGTGTCCCTGCCTCGCAGTACTACGGTTCTGCCTGAGGGGGGGGGTTTATATATTAAAATGAAGCATTTCCTCTCACCCACCCTGTAGCAGGGAGAGCCCGTACTTAGCCGGGTTGGCGGATACCAGGGCCCTGGTTCCGTCAACACCGTCCTGCTACAGGGAAAGGGTTGCGCGTTCGACTCCCGGATTCGACCTCGACCATCGACTTATATATATTTCGACTCAACCAACACGCGACCCCTGGATCGGAGCAAAACCCCTCGAGGGGTTTTCGTAGGGTCAACCGTCTGAAAAAAGAAAGGACGGTATGACCTGAGCTTTTGCTATTTTCATATTCTGATGTCTTCTTTTATGTGCCGGTGCTCGCCTCCTTTACCAGTTTTGCACGCTCATTTATGCTACAGGTGTTATGCTCAACTCACCCGCTCCACTGACTCGCAATGACTTTCCTTACCGTGTGCCTTTACTTCCGCAACATATTTTGCTCGTAGACGACGGCTTTACCTTGTCTGGATTGTGGTCGTAACAGGGACCCTTCCTTCTACATGGAGTTAATGGAGCTTCTGTTTACATCTTACCTCATTCGTACTGTAGATATTCAAGGCAGGCCTTTCCGTCACTTCTGACGCGTATGATCACACTATTTCGAATTCCAAGTAGCCGATATGATAAACTCTAGCATTTCCTCATCTATGTAGATCTAGTCTAGTCCAACGCGACGACGACCTCATTCACTAACAGCGACCATCGACTTTTTGCTTCAAAGCAATGTATAAATAACTCGTTGATGCAAAGCCCCCACATGTGATTGCTCAAAGGAACAAATACGATTCAGAGATCTAGAATCTATCCAACAAACCCTGGCTCTCCAACAACAGCACGATCTGATGCACAATGTTCCTGACACTCTGCGTCTGCGCGTCAACGACGAGATCGGCCTTCTTCGGCTCCTCGTACGGATCGTCGACGCCCGTGAAGCCCTTAATCTCGCCTCTGCGCGCGCGCGCATACACGCCGCGCTTGTCCGTCTTCTCCGCGTACTCCAACGGCGTCGCAACGTGGACGAGGAAGAACGAGCCGTACTGTGAGACGGTGTCCCGGGCCTGCTGCCGGCTGTTTTCAAAGGGCGCGATGGGGGCGGCGATGACGGCGGCGCCGGCCTTGGTGAGCTCGGCGGCGACGAAGGCGATGCGCTGGATGTTGGTGTGGCGGTCTTCGCGGGAGAAGCCGAGTTCGGAGGAGAGCTCGGAGCGGACGGTGTCGCCGAGGAGTAGAGAGACGGAGCGGCCGCCTTGCTGGTTGAGGGTGACTTGGAGGGCGCGGGCGATGGAGTCTTTGCCGCTGTTCTGGTAGCCGGTCAGGAAGACGGTGAAGCCTTGGGCGAAGCGAGGCGGGTGGGATTCCCGGAGGACTTTGACGACTTCGGGATAGGAGAACCATTCGGGGATGTCTTTGCCGGTGCGGAGACGATTGCGGAGTTCGGTGCCGCTGATGTCGAGGGTTCGGATTCCGGCCGGGACTTCGTCTTTGGGCCGGTATTCGTCGCTGTCGGGGAGATAGGTCATCATTTGAAATGGGACGACTTCGATTCCCAGCTCGTCTCTGTACTTCTCTACGGCGTACTGCGCGTCGTAAGGACCGTAGAACTCTTCACCCTTGGAGTTCTTCCCGGGGCCTGCGTGATCTCTCCCGACGATGAAATGGGTTGCTCCGTGGTTCTTTCGGATGATAGCGTGCCATATCGCTTCTCTCGGGCCACCCATACGCATGGCCAGCGGTAGGAGACCAAGAACGGCCATGCCGTTGGGATAGCGTGGGAGTATAGCTTCGTACACTCGGACTCGTGTGAAATGGTCGATGTCGCCGGGCTTGGTCAATCCGACCACGGGGTGAATGAGGACGTTGGCTTGCCGTGCTCGAGCGGCGCGAACGGTTAATTCTCTGTGAGCGCGGTGCATCGGGTTTCGAGTCTGGAACGCCACCACCCTTGACCAGCCGAGTTTTTCGAAATGCAAGCGGAGCTCTGCTGGCGTGTAGCGAAGAGCGACGTAATCGTAGTGGTTTAGCCGGTTGACTGCCTCGACCTTCCCTCCAACGTAGTACTCCTGAACTGTTTCATAGAGGTACTTGACCGCCGGGTGCTCATCGTCTCCACCAAAGACCAATTTGGCCTCTTTCTGCCTATATCGCGAAGGTCAGTTGCGGTCAATGAATAACTGATCATATCGCAACTCACTTGTCAGGTCTGTAGACATCTTCAACCGTAATAATGGCTAGGTTTCGATCATCTCGCGGATCTCGGAGAGTGATTCGGGCACCGGGCTTGATGCTCAGCTCCTCAATTCTCTCTTTCGATACATCGAGGTTAATCGGCATGCTGAAGAGGTGACCATCTGCAAGACGGGATTCGCGGACCACGCTGATAGGTGGTCAACATCGCGGCTAGGGGAAAGAGTTGGAGTACCAATGGGACCGCCTACCCATCGTAATCCTTCTCACTCAGGAAGCCTGGAAGGAGAAATGATCAGTCAATGCCGATAGATCCATGCATGATGTTGTGTTTTCAAGTTGATCGAGGTTCGTCGGGTCTACACGCCCCACCAACGCCCCGCCAACCAGGCAGAATGAACTACGCACCTTCCAGCGGCGAAAACCCTCCGTTCAGTATCAATTCTAGATCGCATAACTGCCTGTCCGTTAGTACGATTGCAGGATGACTCTCAGCCTCGGCGGAGAGCTTGTCGTGTCGTGGGGCATCGCGTGCAAGAAGGTCCTTGAGGACCCCGCCATGGGGATTGTTGGCCATGCTCTCGGTGTACAGAGGTGAAGCAAGGGAGAAGAGAAGGACGACGGAGGTGCAGTGTTCGGATGAAGAACTCGCTCTCAAGGAGCTGTTGAGGCGGGGAATAAAGGGTATGAGTGAGGTAGTGGAGGGACTTCCTTCCGCACGACGTGAAACAGTGAGGTAGAGGCACAGAAATCTAGTTCTATCTTAACGCCGACCTTGGGTGAGCAACGCAGAGGACGATGGCTTGCAATGTTTTGTAAGCCCGCAGAGTCATTGATTATGATAACCTAAGTCACAAACACCTTTGCTAATCTGGAGGAGCAGAAGATCCTGCCCGTTCCTAAGAGGCAAAGTCAATCGTGAATTGCATCATCTTAGCATATTTGTCGTACTCTCGGTACCATAGATGTTCCGAGATCCGACAGCCCACATGGCAGTTGTGCCCTACCTTACCCGATCAGGCACCATAGGATTTTTCTCATCTGCAACTACGAGTAAGATGCAGCTGACCAGGCAAGTTACATGAGAGATATTGGCCCGGTACGAAGATAATGAAGTCAGACTGTTTGGAATTATCTATGACAGATATCACTCGCTATCCTCTACTTAACCCCCTGATGCATTTTATCAGATATGCCTGCAATGCCTGCAATCCAAACGCCTCGCTCAATGCTATGGATGGAATAACGCCAAAGGAATCGTGTCATGATGAAGTCTTCAATTCAGACTCAAGCGCGCGCTGAAGAGCTTCCTCTTTCTGCTTCAGCTCTTGCTCCCTCAAGTATTGCGCAAACTTGGATCGCGGGTTGTGGATACCACATTCCGTCTTCTGCTGCCCCTTCCACCGACCGGCACGTTCGTCGTCGGTGTCTTTGATCGGTTGTGTCGAGTGCCAGTCACCCACACTCTTGTACCCTCGATCGAGTAGCTCGTTGTACGGAACATCGTTGGCTTTGACGTACTCCTGAACCTGCTTGAACGTCCAGTTGGCGAGTGGATTGACTTTGATCAGACCAGCCTCGTCAACTTCGATCACGTCGAGATCGCCCCTCTTTCCTCCCTGGCTGCGTCTCCGCCCGGTCAAGACGGCATCGACCTGCAGTTCTCGGTAGGCACGTTGGGCTGGTTCTACCTTTGCTATCCAATCATACAGTTGGTCGTTCGTCTCCCAGAGTCTCTCGCCATGCTTTGCGGCAAATTCATCCGCCGTTTCCACACCGTCAGGTTTGTAGATGTGTACGCTGACGAGGGGATATCGGTTCCGTATTCGTTCCACGAGGGAGTGTGTCTCAGAAAAATGATGAAGGGTATCGAGAAAGATGAGATCGACGACTTGTGGCCTCGATACGTTAAGTTTCGACAGCATGTCGAGAGTCACCAAGCCAGTCAACCCGAAGGCGGTAGTCTGAAATAGATTGGGAAGGGTGGTGATGCACCATCGCAGGACATCTGGCGTCATGTTAGGATATGCTTCATTTGAAAGTCTGGGGTATTTTGGTTGACATACCCTGTGGCTCCAGATTTTGCAATTGACGATTCAAGAATTGGAGATGCGGTTTAGTAAAGTAGATGTCCGGAGTGCTGGCTTCGCTGGAGCCGGCACTCGCGTAGCCGGATTCCAATTCCATCCGGGACGAGGACTCGCTCTCGAATACTGGGTATGATCGTGATGGCATATCGTGAGCTTTTGGAAGGAGTCTTGAAAATATATGAAAGAGAGAGCAGTAGAATTGTCGGTAAGGGACGTGGAGAGAGATCTATAATCTATTCAAGTGGGGAGAAGGAAAGGTAATCCAGGGCGTGATGAACGAGACTGAAATAATGACACCAGAACCAGTCCTCCGCTTACGCAAAGAAAGAGACAGCAACTAGTGGATATGGAAAGACAGCATGACAGAGAGCCTGCCAGCGGTGACTTTAGAAATCAAAAGTAACATATTACTGGTAGTAATTTGACATGGCTCCTGATAGTGGGCCTTATAGTTGGTTGCGTTTTTCTTTGTAGCGATTGCGTGATCGGTTCGCCTGGCCCATTTCGCCTTAGCCAAGTCAAATTCTGGATCTGTCTTCACAGGTCTCTTTCAGCCTCTCTCTCTCTCTAGTAAAAGATAGCGCAGAGGTCATTGCGGTAAAGAGAGAAAGAGTCTTGATTATTAGTATGGCGTACATGTATGTAGCATTTCCAGGGCTTTTCTGAGTTGTGGTCTGGTTGTGTGGAGCACCCCAAATATGCACGATTCCACCACCCCGCCGTCACGTCAAGACGGCGCATCAAACGGCTGTCACCTTTTCGAATAACTAGAGCTTAATCAAGAGTACTCGTCGAATGCGAGACGAGAACGATAATGCCGCATACATGGACATGAACGAATGATGCGGTGGTTATCCGGCCTCCGTCGTCGTCAATTACGGCACGCTAACGCGCCAGCTATCGCAAAAATGGCACAAGCGTCAGGGACTGCCGCCGATAGACAGCTTAGGTAAGGTAAGATACTGTAGGTAAGTCAATGATCGGGCTAGGATGCTGTCCTCGAACTTATCCTTATGCTTATGATGAACTCAACCAGAAGACATGTATTCAGCAATTGCTTCGATAATCAGTGGTGGGGAGCGGGAAACGGCGACAGAGGATAAACCACCTACGCGGGCCGCCCGGCCAATGATGCGACACAGCTCAATGACCGGAGGCTCTTACATCAAAGATCACCAGAACTACAGACCTTCCGACAACGATCCCAGTATAGACGGCATAGTGGAAGGTGTCCAGCAGAGCCAGATAACAACCAATGGCTCAGCGATCAACGGCAATCATGCAAGCCCCGTTCCCTCTCGGATCAAAGACAGCGGCATCGTCCACTCCATGTCGCACCGCAACTGTCAGCCAGGACCCGACGACTCCGAGAAGCTGGTCGCAACCCTATTCTACAAGTCCCAGAACCCTCGACATCCTCACATCCACCCGGACTCATCACCCAATTCCGGCACCGACAATCTCCCCAAGCCCACCGTGCCGTTTGGCGCCGCCCCGACGGTGGACATGACACTCTACCCTCTGGAACCGCCTGCCCCGGAACCGGAACCTCTCGATCACCTCTACGGCCCTTATATCTCGCAGATCTGCCTCACCTACTTTCTCCAGATCCTTGACGAGCTGCAGACTCCCTACCAGCGGACAACGTCCTCGCACCGCTGTCTCGACTCCCAAACCCACCCCCGAGTGATGGAGATTACCTTCTCCCCTCCCCCAAACCCAGAGTACTTGACATTCGACGAACTACGCAGACACGAGAGTATATGGCGCTTCGAAAGGGAATGGAACGTGGAAGTCATCCTGCAGCGAGAGAACGTCTTCCGGAAACACAAGCGGCTCGCCGTCTTCGACATGGACAGCACGCTGATCCAGCAAGAGGTCATTGACGAGATCGCCAGATTCGTCGGAGTAGAGAAGCAAGTCTCGGTACGCTACATACCCCACCCTCCTATCCTCCGCAATTGGCTAACAACCCTTTCAAAGGCCATCACCTCTCGCGCAATGAACGGCGAGCTCGACTTCGCCGAAGCGCTCCGCGCACGCGTCGCCCTGCTGAAAGGCGTGCCCGCGGACGTCTTCGAGCGGCTCAAACCCACCATCACCATCACGCCCGGCGCGCGAGAGCTGTGCAAGGCCTTGAGGCGCCTGGGCTTCCGCATGGCCGTGCTGAGCGGCGGCTTCGCGCCCTTGGCCGAATGGCTGGCCGGCGAGTTGGGGCTGGATTACGCTTATGCCAATCATGTACGTAGCAAAACCAACACCAACGCCCCTTCCCAAAACAAACCCATCATGCACAAATTCGCATTTGAACCCTTTTCGCTCTCGCCGTCACCGCCCTGCGGGATCCTACACAGGCACAGACACAGGCACAGGCCCCACATCTCCCCCTCTCCGCCAGCGTTCCCTCCCCCTCCCCCTCCTCCTCCTCCTCCTCCTCCTCCTCCTCCTCCAGCACCACCACCAGCTCTCTAACAACC
>JAABUU010002131.1_pt1 | contig 29294 bp, 25 predicted proteins | sample 5559301 | NCBI WGS metagenome assembly JAABUU01 (sample SAMN10711884, study PRJNA513360) | rock metagenome | isolation source: Antarctica rocks | place: Antarctica: Victoria Land, Richard Nunatak white
CCCCCCTCCGACCCCCCTGCTACTACCCCTGTGTATAATACCTGCTTCAATAAACATGTATAATACATGTTTTGACTACCTTCATTTGGTTAGTCAATAAACATGTATTATACATGTTCGTGCCCTAACCACAGTACTCTACTTACTACCATATCAAATGCTACCAGATTCTGTAGGATTTCCCCTGTAGACTTCAGAGCGGAGAAGATACGATAAAGACACCTTCACTTTAATCCCGAACAAGGCATAAAGACAGACATCATAGCCTTTGCAACCGATCGGATCCTAGAGAGCTGCACAGCAGCATTAATGTGATCCTAATGGCTCCCAGATTCAGCGTCAGGGATGGAGACAGCAATTCGCTGGTCCCCCAGCTCCACCACTTCTGAACAGCGTTTCCTCCTCGCAGATGTCAACAGCCGCACTATCAAGATATGCAAAGTAGACTATTACAATGGCAAAGACTTTCGCTATGAAACCCTTTCCACTGCCCGCAAGGTCCCTCAATTTTGTGCTTTCGATTGGTCATCCAAAGACGAAGACGTTGTAGCTGTTGGACAATGGTCAGGCGAGACCACAGTCTTAAGGATTGGCGACAGACCTCAGGCTTTACATTTGATAATCAAGCACAAACGCCTGTGCAACGCTGTGGCGTTCAACACCGCCGGACTGCTGGCGACTGGTCTGGAGAGAGTTAGGAATGACTTCTGCTTGAATGTATGGAACGTCAGTCAACGCTTACTTACCAGCGCTTCCCCAAATCTCGAGTCTGATACATCACCTGGCGAACCGCTTCGCAAATTAGCGAGCTCAGAGGCAATAACAAGTATCAAATTTTTTAACTCGCAGCCAGAAACGCTGATCTCTGGCGTCAAAGGGGCGTGTGTTAGAATATACGATTTACGGGACAGCATAGGGAACGCGTCATTACAGTTTCAGACTTCTTGTGTGCATAACATTGCCATTGATTCCCTAGACGAGAACTACTTTGCTTCTGCAGGGCCGCCGAAGGATACCACAGTTCAGATCTGGGACCGACGTTGGGGTCCCATCTCTACGGCAACACACTTAGGATCTAGTGGTGTGTATCAAGCCCAACATTGCCCAATCCTAGAACTCAAAAAAGCCTTCGATAGCCCCAAAAATCTGGTAAAGCCAAGTATATGGAGCCTGCGTTACTGCAAAGGGAAGCGCGGCTGTCTCGGCGTCCTAGCAAGCACTGGGGACTTCAAGATCTTTGAAACAGAAAGAGAGTATACGTCTAGTTATGAGGACTTGAAAGACAGAGAAGGTTCCGCAATTGACAGATCTCTTCCTTATGCGCAAGGAATTTACGTTCGACGCGCACATCACATCGAATACGCATATGACGATGCTGAAAGAGGTCGTCAAGAGAACAAGCGCGTTGTTTCGTTTGATTTCACTAATCTCGCTGGGTCTAGTGGTAGGCCGTGCGCAATCACGCTTCGAGGTGACCAAAACATCGATATCTATGAGCTCAAGGGTCCCCCTCCAGCTCTGACTCTCTCACCAATAGGGGGGCTCATTGCCAGTAAAACAGTCAACGGATTTAGCTCCGCAGTCTCTCCCGATGCTAAGGTGTCTCCGAGCAGTATAGTCCGGGCCTTCAACTCTCACAGCGACGGGAAGATTTCAGATACACTAAAGGCTATTCGTGCACAAATTGTCAAGGGCCGACAAGCCGACCAAAGTCAGCCAGTAGTAAGCTTACGAGATTCTAGTAAGAAGCGCCTCGGTAATGGGGATCGGGAACTCTCCTTGTCCAGTCGTGAGGCTCATGAGCGACTTCACGATACCGGAGAAACGAATGTAAATCTTGCTTTGGAAGATGCCTTGTCTTTCTTCGACATCACTCGTCGTCGTTGTGCTGAAGGTTATCTTTTTGATTGCAAGAAAAATGCGGTTATCGTCACCGAGAACCCATGGCTTCAGGAGATGTGGTTATGGATCGACCGTAAGTTGTTGACATGCTTTGTGGGATCCCTTGCTTACCCGGTTTAGGGGTAAGGGGCCATACTGTAGACAGGGACATGATGACAGAAGCACTAGATCTCAGCTATCTCGGTATCTTCAGTATTTGGAACAACGAGTTAGGTACGGAGGGCAGAACTCTACACCTTGTTTCCGCTAGATAACGGTCCATCAGATCCCCGAGAGATTGACCGGAGATCAAGCAAAGCCGGATCTGATTCAGATATGGTTCGTGCGGTCAAAATAATATCAGGAAACCTTCAGTTACCTCAGCTTGCTTTGAGGGAGACTTCTTTCCCTGCGCATCGTCAGTTATGCCTGTACACGTGCGGGCTGGGTTTAACAAACGAACAACTAGAGAACAGAGTCAGAGATTTGATACGCCAAGGTCATAATACCAAAGCTGCTGCTCTTGCAATTATTCATGACCAGCGTAAGCTAGCCTTCGAGGCACTGAGAAGTGGCACAGCGTCTTCGGTCCACAAGGAGCTTTTACTGGCTCTTGCCGGTCATGCCAGAGGGACGACAAATGATGATTGGGACGAGACTTTATCAGAGATCGCAGAAGGACTTGATGATCCTTATGCTCGCGCTATCCTTGCTCTTGTGAGATATGGTGACTGGCACAATGTCCTTGCGGAGACCTCACTGCCCCTCAAAGAGAGGGTTGGAGTTGCTCTCATGTATCTCGACGATCAGGAACTCACCCAATACATCAAGGAAACCACAGCAGAAAGTATCGAACAAGGCGACATTGAAGGCATCGTCCTCACGGGGCTCACACAAAAATCTGTCCAACTCCTCCAGAACTACATCGTGAAATTCTCCGATCTTCAAACGGCCATCCTCGCCGTGTCCTTCACGTGCCCCCGCTACTTCAGTGACAACCGAGTCGATGTATGGCGCGAGTCCTACCGTACCACTCTTAACATCTACCGTATGTTCATTCCGCGTGTTCACTTTGATGTACAATCCACCAAACTTTCCACCCCACCCAACCGCAAACCGCTACTTCCCCCAGCCCCTCGCCAGGTATCCCTTCGCTGCAACAATTGTGATCAGTCACTCGACCGGAATCCGGACAACGCTGCGCCGCCGAGCCTAAGCACTTCCTCCAGCACGAACCATCAGGGCAGCATCTTCGGCGATGCCAAGTCCGGCACTGTGTGCCCCAAGTGCGGACGTCACATGCCGCGCTGTGTCATCTGCATGATGTGGCTTGGCATGCCAGACCCGCATACCAAAGGAGGAGCCATTGCAGGAAATAAACAGAACCCAATGGCAGACTTCATTAGTGTGTGTCGGGGCTGCTGGCATATGTCTCACGGTGCGCACGCTGAGGAATGGTTTGCAGGGCATGAAGTATGTCCAGTGCCAGAGTGTGAGTGCCGTTGTGCGGAAGTGGATGCAAGTGGGAGGTGGTGAGGATCCGGTAAATGGGGGTTAGGGATTCGATTGAAGATTGACATTGGGGGTTGGAAAACAATGCTGGTAAGACTTCTACAAGTGGATCAGTTGATGCCACGTATTAGAAAGGATAATATGTGCGAGTTTCACTCGGTCCCGCTATCCTACCATGCGTTGGCGCGCTACCTAGAACCCTCGACCTCTTCTCTGAGCCCGTCTCTCCTTCCTATGAAGTTCATGATGGCTTTTTGATTATATTAGGTACTGTAGTCCAAGGTAGATGAATGTCCTTTTCTAATCTCGTCTATACAAGTACCCGTTCATGAATGTCTTCTCCGGTAGAAACCCTTCACAATAGCACTTGCTCAATTCCTATTACAAGCTTTAATCAGAACGTTGACCCCGTCGTAAAATCATCAGAAGGAAGCACTTCCTGAACGGCAGAATATTCTTCGCTAGAAACGTAACAGAGAGATATGTGTATCGACAAGTCGCACAATACTTCTAGCTTCATCATGACACATGTATGTATGAGCAAAGCTCTTCTTCTGCGCTTGACAGCTCTTCGATCATCCGCGAGAACAATTCATTACTCTGTGTAGATAGCGTTGTGATTGATGATTTCGATTCTCGATCCATTTTAGAAGAACATTTACAATGACTCACGTTGTACTTTAGATGATAGGGGGTTCTTTGTTTCTTCAGTAGTCGGTAGATAATGTGAAGTAAAGTCAATAGAGAACGAGAGTCGACATGTAGATATGCAGATATGTTGATATGTGGAGTTGTTCAGAAGACGGCAGATGTATGAAAGAAAGCCCGCTGGATCTAAGTAGAGAATTTGCTCCTCGACCTTGCCACAAAGTAATTCAGCTATTCATGTTCTTCCGCTGCCGTTATATTGACCTCGATACCAAGCTTACAAGCTTAGAAGCATTGGAGCTGGAGTCCAGACCGGAGTCCAGACCTTCATGTAACAATGATGCAATCTTGCATGACCTGTCAAATACCTAGCAGCATTCTCAAACGTGAAAAGGTATCATACATACCTTGCTTGGGACGTGCGGGGTATGTAGCTAGCATTTTGATGCCCAAACTCACGCTCAAGCTCCAGCTGTTCATGACAATTCGTTATGGCCCCTTTGTTCTTTGCAGAGAATGTTACCCCGAGCAGATGAAGTCTCAATTTGAACTTGTAGTCAAGATCTGTTGATACTGTACTCCGTATGATGGTTGTAATCGAAACTAAAGTATCATAAGTGGAAGTTCAAGGCAAGCATGTGACCGTGGGCGGAAGAGGCGGGGAAATTCCAGATGCTAAAGTATCGACTAGAACTATTTCTCTATTTCTACTCTGTATCTTACACAGTTGCAACACTCTGACAAAGTTCCACAGCCTCCAGACTGAGGTTGCCGTAGAGTCTTGTATTGTGAGATATTTCATCATGGCAGAGTCAAAGCGAGAAGCGTACTGCACGGTTGGTCATGGATCGGCTTTTGTTGGTTTGTGGGGGTATTGTCTGACTGTGTGATAGCTTCTCATGAGCGATGGCTACCTACCAGGTGTGTGGTTCCATGCCCAACTCTGTGTTAGCTTCCCTGCTGATTGTTTGACTAGGTGCTATGGTACTGGCTCATTCGCTCAAAGACAATGGAACAGAAAAGCGACTTGCCGTCCTTGTGACATTGGACACATTGGCGGCCTCCACGGTTGAGGAGCTTAAAGTATGCTTGGTGTTATCCTTGGGGAAAACTTACATTGCTGACGGCTACGGGTAGACGGTGTACGATCACATCATTCCTGTTGATCTAATGATCAATAAATCTCCCGCAAACCTATACCTTATGCAACGACCGGATTTGGCTTCTACATTTACCAAGATAGCTTTGTGGCGACAAACCCAGTTTGACCAAGTCGTATACCTAGATGCGGATGTGGTCGCTCTGCGAGCACCAGACGAGCTTTTCACCCAAAACACCAGCTTCGCAGCTGTGCCCGATATTGGTTGGCCGGATTGCTTTAACAGTGGGGTCTTTTTGTTGAAGCCGAACATGGGTGATTACTATGCATTGCTGGCGTTAGCACAACGAGGAATAAGCTTCGATGGGGCAGATCAAGGGCTTCTAAACATGCACTTCCGCGATTGGCAACGGTTGAGCTTCACGTACAATTGCACACCTAGTGGGCATTACCAGTATGTACCAGCGTACAGGCACTTCCAGAGTACCATAAACTTGGTACACTATATTGGCCATAACAAGCCGTGGATTGTGGGAAGAGAAGCAAAAGGAGCAACTGGGGTATATGAAGAATTACTGGGTAGGTGGTGGTCTGTCTATGACAAACACTACCGGATACCGGTAATACTATCTTCATTGGGTTGATCTTTAACTGCTGACCAAGTAAACAGACCACAGCCTTTATATCCGGGCAATCGGGGCCGAAAGCCGGAACCGTGCAACAACATGTGAAGGGCGAGGCATCGACCACGGACTACGGATTTTCTTCAGTTGCTCCCACGATTAAAGAGCCTGAAGCTCTAGTTGATACTACCGAGCGGCCTTTGACAGAGAAGACTGAACTAGTTGAGGAAATACAACAGGGTGAACTTACGCCAATTCCCACAGTCCAACAGCGCCGGTTCTCCGTGGACTGGGATCCTATACAGTAAGTGTTGAGGTTGCTTTGCAAAACCCACTGGCCAGCGCTAAGCAAATTCAAGCCAACCTCCACCCGTCAACTCTCGCCCAGAAGCTTCCAATTTCCCAAGTCAGACATACGACATGTCCAATGACACAAAGCTCTTCAAGGCACCTGAGAGATATCCTGAAGCACCAAAGGACATGTACTACCAAGTACCACCGAAACCACCTACTGTTGAACGTCCGAAACCTATTTTCCCATGGGAAGAGCACCAACCAATACCTACCCGTGTCTTTGCAGAAGATGCTATCTCCCCACCGTTGGAAGCAGCTCCATCTGTGACCACTGACGACGGCTCCCAGGATGACGACACATTGACACCCACGACCCCAACCATTCAGGTTACGACTGAACCGTTCGCCTCGTACTCTCGCACTAATGCCTGGGACGAAGTTCCCGAAATTGAGCGATTCATTGCCAATCTCCCCCAGAACCGTCGAGGCAAGATTCAAGTCCTTGTGAGTACGACAGCCACGAATGAGAGTGGGTCCTCGCCTGGAGGATCAAATCCCGCGCAATCACAAAGACGGCCCAGTATGAAACTTACCGATTTCCCCACTGAAATTGAACGGCCGAGCCTTCCCGTAACCCCCGCTCCCGTTCGCCGACCTAGCTTCTGGGGCCAGGAAAGAGACGCATCTGGCGAGCTGCCAGGCGCCGAGGGAGTGCCAGAACAGGCGGACTGGGATCCAACGGCCAAACTGGCAGAGCTCCAGCGACGACAGTCAGAAGTTCTAGCCCAAGGTCCCACGGGCCCTACGCGCCACATACCGGACCGCCAACTTCCTGGTTCTGCGGCTGCCATACCTATAGCGGAAGAATCTGCGCCGCCATCTGCGCCCGTGTTTGGAGCACTGGATTTCGAGGAAAGCAACTCTGCAAGAAGTGGACTGGATGAGGGGGTCTTCAGCCCTACTGAGGCATGATCTGAAAGGTGAGGTACTTGTAGATACTTAGGTTTGAGGGAAGAATGGTACCCCTTTGTTGATATTGTTAATACCTATCTCTGTTCTCGCATAAGGTAACCTTTTCTCGCATTATGTGGCATGGCACACCTTGGATCATTTAATCTTCGCCGCTTCGAGAGCTTTCATGGTATACCCTTCGATATTGTTGGCAATCGAACCTTCTCTCTTCGTCTGACGAATTTATATTGTCCGCGTCTGGTATCAGATACCCATAATTAGTCTGTTTATAAATGCTTCTTAGAGGATTCAAGGGGGCTTTGCTGCGTCAAGATGTGGAATACAGATGAATACCATCGTGAATTGTGACGCCTCTACTCCACTCAAGTTGAAACGAAAAGTGCCACTCTAAGTTACAGAACGCAAGCTTGCCTATAAGGGTGCTTTCTATGGTTTCCTCGATGTCGCTGGCAGCCAGCATAATCACAGCTCTTCTGGTATTTAGTAAGAAGTAGGGCTAACCCTCGAAGAAGATCGAGAGAGCACGTGATCTGAACCTGCTCGTGGCAGCATAAGCGGTAATTTCGCACTACGGAGACCGGTTATGCTGCCACGACTTTTTGACAAACAACGGTGCTTTTCGACGACTGATTACGGAATTATCAAACCGAATATCTGGACCGGAGGGGTGAACGATGCTGTGTATACAATTGGATGACGGTTGATGATGACACAGCCTCTTCTACGACCTCCTTCAGGCTTGCAACCTCCTCCTAAAGCTGTCTCAACTTTCAGCAGCACCTCTCACACATCAAGCAACACCTCAACCTCATCTCAGATCTCAAGACCGCCCTCCCGGAGCCGCCAGTCGACTCCGGCACAGTCTACAGCTACTGCTGACCATTCGAACAGAGCGACGGCAGCATTCGTGAGACGAGTGTTATGCCCGCACAGCCATGGAGGTGCCGCAGATAGTCGACCTATCGATGAGCTTCTGCCACCACTGACGAGCAGTAATGAGGTGGACCTGCAACTCTATGCCATCATTGCCATCATCGTGAAGGAGCTTGTCTACAGCTGGTATGGGAAGATCACTCCAGACCAAGGGTTCGTGGAGGAGTTTGTCAAAATCATAGCCCATTGTACGAGAGCACTGGAGGGACGTTTGAGGACAGTGGATTTGGAAGGGCTGGTGTTCGACGAGATTCCGGAGCTGGTAGAGAGCCATGTAGTTGGTTAGTCTTAGCCATGATGGATATCTTCCGCCAGAGGTGCAGCTGATGAAGAAGGTAACAGCGCATCGAATAAGTCACCAGCGAATGCAGCCGTCTCTGGCCACAGATCCGCGACTCATCTATCATAACATCCATCCGCACCCCGCTTTATCGCCAGTACCAGACCCAAGTCAGCCAGCAACGACCGAGGAGCAATTGAGGCACGAGGCCGAGTATCGGCAGCTGTTAGTGCAGGGCGCCCTAGCAGTACTCCTCCCCACAGAAGACTTGGAGAACGCGTGTCTGCGAACGCTTGTCGCAGACGTTATCGGCGAGACAATACTTGGCGATGCGGTTGGCGGCAAGGTATGTGAGGGGTGGTTTATCTGGACCAGTATCACCAAGATCATCGAAGCGGTCAAAGCACGAGTGGAACCCGAAGATACCACCGGGGACATTGAGATTGGCAGCAGGAGCCGACTGGAGCAGTTTGGGTTACTGTCGTCTGGAAGGGCTGAAAATACGAGTCCCGGAGGCAGGTCAGCCAAAGGATCCGCGGTCTCCGCAATCCTTTGGAGGATCCTTCAGTGTGGCTATTTGACGTGTGTGGCAATACGCTTTGTCATTCTCGGACTCGTCGCAGCATCCTCCGCGCCCCCGCGAAATCCCTCTTCGTCCACCAATTCCAGCGGTGTAAACGCTGCGCCAATGGCAAAGACCATGGAACCGCCCAGACCCATTCTCGCATTCAAGGCCTTCAGTCTTGTTTCCACCCTCCTCGATCTGCCCCTCCGTATGCCCTGGCTATCGGGATCGCTGTCCCTCGTTCAACACCACCTGCTGACCGGGGCGTTCAGACCAGTGGGTGCCACGCATGGCTCGCTTGACCAGTAAGTGTTGCGACGTGTCATTTCTGCCCAACAATTGGCTGCCCCCCCCCCTGACCCCGACATGCCGTCCTCGCATGAGATTCTAGTCATATGACCGTGTTGTGTCTGCATGCACGCATCCATGGGACATAGTCTCGGGCCGCTGGATGGCCCTCACTTCCCCGTTATCGTTGTGCAGGGTGCCGATATGCATGCGTCCACGTTCGAATGGGCGCCACATGCGAGCGGTTGACCTCGAGCCTGGTGCTACCCTGACTTGTCTCTGTTGCCTTTCTCGTGCATCCGATCCTTATTTCGTGTTTCCTTGATTTTCCGTCGTGTTTCGACCGATCGCGGAATTCCCTCCACCACTTAAATCGTCTACAGGGCTCATTTTAAGATTTGCGATTTCTTGACTACATTCAATATTTTCAAAGTACCGTAGTACCACCGTAGTCCCGTAGTACCGTATCGTCGAATCTCTTCTCTTCGTTTAAAACTCTAACATGGGTTTTTTGGCATTTGTCAAATTTGCAGTAATCCCCTCCCTCTAAGCTCTTTTCATATTCCATCCCTTAAGCGCCCGAAATCCCGGCCATCGAGTGGGACACCACTCCTCTGACATGACATCATTCAACTGCCCGTCTGACCGTCCGACCGTCCGATCTACGGGATCGGCCCTCATCAGTCATCACTCATTCACTCCACCCCAATTTCTGTCATCGTTCCCCCCACTATCAACTGGGGCCACTCACCGCATTAATTCTCCGGACCCTGTGCCTAATCCGGCGATCTAGGCAACGCCTTTTCCGGTTCTACATATCATGCCATTTCTGCTTCATTTCCTTTTTATGCTTTCTCTGCCTGATAATCCATGACGCGCATGTCGTGTCAACCTGCCAGCCTCCAAGCCCTCCACCCTGGCTCTTCTCATTTCCCCCAATCCGTCCTCGCCGCATTATTCACACTTTCAAGCCCTATGGCTCAGGAACAAGGCTGACCACAATCCGTGCTAACCAGATTCGTCCACCACCTCCTAACCACCCACGTCCTCCCCGCAACCCTCGTCGCGCCCTTACTCCAGCAAGCCCGTCGAAACCTCTTCCCCAACAACGCCCTCCCGCCTCCCTCACCCCCGCCCCCGACTCCAGCCGAGATCCTCACCATCAAGCACACCACCGCCTCGGCCATCGCATCGCTCGTTCCTCCCCTGGTCGCTCGACGCGCTTTCGGGAGCGTGGACGAGATGGTTGCGGAGGTGGGAACGGAACTGGAGGTCTGGGGAGACGGGTATCTGAACCGGCATCTGGCATACCAGGTCCTGGAGCTGGTGCTTGTGAGGGTGCTGCCGGAGATGGGCGAGAGGGGGGTTAGAGGGTTGATGGAGGGGAGGGTGGGGGCTTCGGAGGGGGTTATATAGATGAGACGGAAATGTAAAAGAGTAAAAGGAATGAGAATACGTTTGATTAATGGCCGTAACAAATTGCCTTCCTCGCCTGTCTGTCCGTCCGTCTGTCCATCAAATACAAGTAGGTACAAGTAGATACACGCACCACCAATCTCCCCTCCGAGCCTCTTCCCATGCCCACCGAGAAAGAATATACAAAACCCCAGCGGATGCCATCATCAACAAAGCAACGCAAAGCAATATCAAACTCGCCAAAACAAAAATTCGTTAATAGAGAGCCGCGAGGCTGGGGTATGTCTTATTTGATGCATTCTTTGTTGGAACCCTTATAAAAATCCCGGGGTCCGTCCTTTCTGGTTCCCTTGCCGTTCCGAAAACGATGTGAAAACATTTGTAACGAGATTGGTGTAAACGCCGGGTGGTGGTCGTGTCTTTGTGCTTATGTGCAAGGGACTGGTGAGTAGGAAAATCAGACAAACTGCAATCCGTATCTGTGCGCGATCCTGGTGCTCGAGCGTGTAGATACCTAGCGTGAAATAGAACCGAGGTGAGAGGGATGGACGGTAAGCCGAGGACTCGGCTGAGAACTTTATCGAAGCAGTGTAGAGAAGCAAGAGAGGACTGGCTGCGTCGATCAAGTGTGTTACAAGGAATGAATGCTCCTCTTCCTCCCCATCGGCGTCGTCCCGTCCCCCCTCTCCAAACTGTGCATTCCGCCGGGCAACCCGGTCCCTTGCAGCTTCAGCTTCTCCATGAGTTTTCCCATTGTAATATACTCTTGTGGATCTACAGCGCCATTCGGTTGATGGTGGAAGAAATTCATCAAGACCTCCAAGGCGCGGCGAGCTTCATCTTGCGAGGGAGGCGCTGCGGGCGAGGATGCGTTGCTGGAGGTGCCTATGCGAGGGGATACGCTGGAGCTGGAAGTAGGGTTGGGTGGGGGGGCCATGGTTTTGGGGCTGTTACTTTGTGCTGGAGAATTCGTTTGCTGCGAAGCCTGCTGTTGCATTGCCGAGTCGATGACCAATCGTGGCTCTTCCATCTCTTCTATGGGGGACTCTAGAGCTGGTGTTGCCATGGATTGCTGGTAGTTTCTTGGACTCGCGGGCTCCGAAGTACCTGGGGTAGTGCCGAAGGCAGGATCCGTACAGACAGCAGGGAATGTTTGACGGCGCGGACGGGAATTAGCGCTGGCGATGGTCGGGAGCCGTGCTTGCTGGGCTCGCAAGGAGGGACTCGGCCCCGCGCTGGACATTGGCGAGAAGAAAGGGGACGTGGGGCTCTTCATTTCGTCCGAGAAGCCGGTCTGCTCATTGTAGGAGCTTCCAAGGGAAGTTGCGCTTTGGGAATGGTGGTGTCTGTACATGGCCGAGAGATCCATGTAACTGATGGGGCTCTCGGTCTTCATTTCGTCCTGGCCCTGATCTGGCGGTGAGCCTGGGGGTAAGCTGTCAGGCGAGATCGGAGAGATGCCACCTGGCGTTTGGGAGCCAGATTTCAATGCTGGATTCAAGCTGCCATCTGCTTCTTGTCCGTTCGCAGTCTTGCGCGATTTAGCGCCAAGTAGCGAGTTTTTCAGTTTAAATTTCTCCAGCCAAGTAGGACTGTTTACTTTAACATGACAATCGGAGGTACCAACGGTAGTCGCAAAAAACCTTGCTTTGTCACGGATGATGTTGTCGCTCAAAGGTAGACCTTGGTGCTGGTGGTTCTTCGCCCAATTTGACAAAGCCCGTTCTATATCAGGAAACTTGCCTTTCGACCGTTTGATAGGCGATCGACTGCCATCATCTGGATAGAGATATTTTTCTTTTTGTCGAAGGACTTTAGAGACGGTACTAGAGCCAATGTCAGCTCAAGGCCGATAACAATAAGCCGCAGCGGCATGCCAAAACCAAGTCGTACCTTCTCTCTACTCCAAACATTGCTGAGATGTACATCAGTATCAATTACTCAAATGACGTGGGGGTACTGTTTGAACTTACCTCCAATCTCCGTCTGTTTGACCGTCGGATGATCTTCATGGTATTGGCACATTCGCCGTCTATCTTGATCTGTGAGAGTTCTTCTTGCAGTCGACGGTGCCAAAACCGGAGCAGGTGTGCTTGCGGATCTGGGTAGTGGGGGCTTTGTCGGCATAGTCGAGATTGGAGCAAGAGGTCGAGGTGGCGGGAAGCCTGCTGAAACCCCATTGTCTATTGAAGGGTTAGTCAACTGGCTGGGCCATTGCGGCATAATTAAAGGCTGTAGAGGTTGCGCTGTCGAGTATGACGGATGCAGTGGCCGGTTATAGAGAGGTTCCAGCGGGACTTGTGTATTCGACATAAAGGCAAAGCCATTGTATTCTTGCAAAGGTGAATTATGTGACGAGTGATCGCCGGCGATCTCAACCCACGGAGCAGACCCAAACTCTTCTTCATGGTGAGCTCCGTGATGCTGCTCCATCTTCATGACTAATGGATCCATCACCGCGTCTTGTTTGTAGTCCGTAGAAGCTCTGCGTGAGCAAGAGTGCTTCTATTGCAAAGCTATCGCAAAATATCAATGTTCTGTGGACGTATGCATACAACCAATATTCCCCTCCTCAAAAGGGCGCCGTACGTTCCTGGCTTAGTACCCTGTAAGGTTTTCTGCGGCAATCTGCATGCGACCTGTCATGGCAGAAAGGGTCCCCTTGGCTATGTTAGCAAGCGTGCAGGACGATAGGGAACCAGATAGTAGTACAGCATCTGTGTAGGTGTGAGGACTGCACCGTACTTTTACATACCTGGGTGGACAATCGAGAGTGCACCTGGGAACTCACCAAATAAGCAGTATTAGTAATAGGTGCAGTGGGTTCAATGCGGCACAAAAGTGCGGGTATCCCTACTATTGCCTAGCAGGCGTAGAGTAGAGAGCCATGGGTTAGGTAGCTTTGCAGTGGTAAAGTAAAGTAGAGGACGCGGTGCAACAAAGTGTCTGTGGGGGGGGGTGGAGGTGGGAATCGAGCTACAGCGGCTATAAGAGTAGTACTTGTACTTGGATGGTTGACAGCCGGGCTAGAGGGCACGTCCGATCTTGACCATCCCCTCCGAGCCATGGTTGCAGAGTCAGGCCAAAGGGAGTCGACTACGGTACTCGTGAGTAGCACTGTGTAGTAGATATGAAGTGCGGGAGGAAAGGCGGTACGTTTCTCCCTACTTGCTAGACCAAAAGTCAAAGAGGAAGGAATCTAGCGAAAACTGGGAGACGCTCTAGTTGGGGTTGGGCTGGGGACATTGCAGTGGACAGAAAAGCCCCTGCAAAAATGCGAGTCGGCAGCGAATGGGATTTCAAGGCGAAATGGATTTCTACGGGGATTATTGCTGTTTCTCCAATTTATTTTGTTAGTCAATAATAATAATAATAATAACAATACGTCGATTATCGGGAGGGATAATCGATAGGTAGTACGGCTGGCCGTGCAACAAGTCCGAACTCCGCAAGATATTATTCGTTATTCCTTGTGAAATGAGTATTCGTATTAGAATACTACTGTCAAGCCATGGACTTCCTAGATCTGTAGATGCCTGCGAGTTTCACATGGAAGCCATGATCTATCTCCCCTCGAAATTACATTTCATGTTGAATTTTAAATCCATTCATTATTTCAAAACGCCAGGTGACCTTCCCCCCCATATTCCGTAACGAATGGCAGATGTTGGATGGCGTTAAGGACCGTTGACTGGACGCGACCACCGGCACCTGATGGCTGCTGATCCGCACCTAGCGGTGGAGGAATTTGATATCTACCGGTATCTAGACCCTAATTGTCAAGCCACCCAATGTGTCCTGTCCGAAATCTTCTTAAGCCTCTGCTTGGCAGCTTGCTCGACTCTCGGTTCTTCCTTCAAACCTCAATGCGGCCTCTTTCCGTGAGTATTGATACATATGGGGTAGAAGCCTAAGCATGGACGTCATTCACTTTTGCACCATCGATGCACGGCATCATCCTGGAGGCTTGGCCTCTAAACCTGGATACAACTGTTATGTACACCCTCAAGGATCCATTAGTAACAATCCTCTGGCCTGTATTCAACATCATTGGAGCTTCCTCGACGAATCGCCGCTGGCCGAGGTACTTTTTGTTACACGCCTCATTCTGTCCTTGACCGGATCGCAGGCTCACAAACTGGAAGTCAGCCCACGGAAGATGCCAAAGCCCCAGTGACTCCTGCCGCATGCTCCCGCCGCAGGGAGCATCTGCATAGCAGCGTCAGCCTATTACGCGTTCCTCGTAACTTCTTGCAATATCATCGTTTAACGATAGTGACTGATGGTGATCAGCGACGTCGACAACAACTATGGAACAAATGGCGGCCAAAACTCACTGATGTCTTCGTCTGCGAGCTCATGTGTAAGACCCACTCTCTGGGGTTGATGCTTTACAGACTGCCCGTACACTATCGCATGCTTGAATAGTTCTACAATGGTTTTGTGAATAGCGTTACACTGTGCCAGAATCAGTATGTTCAATCGAGAAGGATAGAAGGTCATACAAAGTCTTCAACGGTGCATGCATTCTTCCTGAGCACAACCGGTGTGTTATAATCGGGCGACTTCCCTTTCGGCTTCGTGTAGATGCGACGGAGGTTCAACTTCTCCCACATTTGCTCCAGCAGCTCATCAACATTCCATCCGTGCTCAGAACTAATCGGACAAGCGTTGGGAATCCGGTATATTAAGTCCAATTCCTCAATGGATATGGAGTCTATCTTATTCAGCGCATAGATCACGGGAATATAGCTCCTGCCTTTCGCTTCCAAAACATCAATGAGATCGTCAATCGTCGCATCACAACGAATGGCAATGTCTGCAGAGGAGATCTTGTACTCGCTCATGACTGCTTTGATCTCCTATTCAAAGTCAGCATGTAATCCGCGGCGTGAACTCAAATGACCAACATCATGATCAATGTGCGTCAGTGGAACAGTGTTAGTTATACTGACGCCGCCTTTGTCTTTCTTCTTGAAGACTATATTCGGTGGGTCTTTGTTAATTCGGATTCCGAAACCTTCAAGCTCATTCTCAATAAGTCTCTTCTCCGTGAGCGGTTTATTGACATCAAGGACGATGAATATGAGATGGCAGGTTTTTGCAACAGCTATGACTTGACGACCTCGACCTTTTCCATCTTTGGCCCCTTGAATAATTCCTGGAAGGTCGAGCATCTGAATAGCAGCTCCATTGTACTGGACTTGACCTGGCACCGTGGTCAAGGTAGTAAATTCATATGCAGCAACTTTTGACTGTTAGCACTCGCCGGCCTTCAACGATACATGCTCTCTCTTCACCTTCCGAGTGTTGCCCAGTCAATCTACTCATGAGCGTACTCTTTCCAACAGAGGGAAACCCTATGAACCCAACACTGGCAACTCCAGTTCTCGCAACATCGAACCCAGCTGGTTCACGTCAGATTTCTCGTCCGCAGTCTTGACTCTTGGGGTTTCTTACAGCCTCCACCGCCTCCGCTTGAAGTTGGTGTCAGGAGCTCTCGCTTCAGCTTAGCAAGCTTAGCCTTTAGTTGACCTAAAAATCATTAGGCTGTGGTGTCTTTCTATCAGAGTGCCTGCTACTGACCCAAGTGGTAAGAGGTGGCCTTGTTCTTTACGAGATTATTTCTCCATCAGCCATCCATACAACTGAGGAGCGGACCATGCTTTGAGGGGCGTACTTTTTGGGTCTTAGCCATCTCGGCCTAAGAGGTGGTCAGCAAGCATGGGCGGATGCATAGGGAGATGGTCGTGACATGCTTCGATATCTTTGATCTGCGGGCACAGTGATTAGTCTGACATTCCTATTGCCACAAAATGCGCTAAGCTTACCTTATCTGCGGTGGTAGACATCTTTTCTGGTAACACGACTCGAACTTGGTATGAAAAATCGCTGTAATGATCTCGGGGGTTTGTACCAAAAGAATGATTAAGGCTCAATCGCTCATGGTGGGAGACTATTCAATGCGTAAGGAGATTTTTGGGCCACCGTAGCTCGCTTGCGACTAGTGCCTCCTGTTTACTACTACCTAGTACAATTGTGGTTTGAGCTATTATGTAAGGTAGGTATCGATGGATTTCATCCAACTTGATACTCCACTTTATCACCAGCAACCTACTGATGCCTCAGCTAATACCTGTGTTCGTTACGGACTTCATGATCCAGGAACGCCATATATGTCTACAATGTATAACAGTGTGCACTACTTTAGATAGGATGAACTGACACTTGGCGAGCAATACTTTAGCGATGGAGGTTTTGGTACTATCGTACTCACATGCTGTTATAAACATGGTACTCCAGAAGCATGCCTTGTGGCCACTGGTGTCTTGCACTGGGGACCTTTAGCTGTTTACCCTTGTTTCCCAAGCCGAAAAACCTAGCCAAGTTCATTCGGAACTGACGTATCTCCAGGCTCTTTTGACGGCTCATATGGAAAACGCATGAAGCTCCGAAGTCAACACTGAAGAGAGGGAAGCATATGGATCCCGAATCTAGGCTAAGATCTACATATAATACTCTAAGGTAGCCAGATTGACTGCCAGGACAAGCGGTGTTGGAAGTCTAAAATGACCAAATGCATCTTTTCTTTTTCCAATATCTCTCAACACAGGAGCTTTACGATTGAACCTGACCTGATGCTGCATATTCAAGCACTCTATGGCAGCAGTTGTTCCCATGAACATGTCAAAGGTGAGGTATGGGAATCGCAACAAAAGAACAAAACTTTCGTTTGTTTTGGTAGATAGCTGCTTTTACGGAGACCGGTTATTGTTCACTGACTTCCGCCTCCACTTCGTGGAATCTTTTAGCTAGATTTCAGGAATTGAACGATCCATTCAAAAGGGACATTCCTTGAGGTACAAAAAGGCCACACACTGAGGAAGTTTAGCTGAAAAGCCTCTGTAACGGATGGTGGGACGTGCAGCTGCCTACCTCCTTCACCTGACTGTATGCACAGATCGGACGGGATTTCATGGGACTACAGTCAGATTTACAGCCCGAACAAATACATGACAGATCGATAGGCTGTCCCACACGATTTCAATAGCTAATCACAGTTCTTCCCATGGTTCAATCTGTTAACTCAACTACGACGACTATCAAATTGTGCAAAAGCGGGAATGTCGGTCCAACCTCCAAAGTTGCAATACTATCTCGACTCTAGAGCGGGCTGATTTTCATCTGAGCCTATAGTTTCCCCCATGATGTTCGTTATCTCTACCTATCGACGGCATCCAATAGGGCTGTGGGGGCTTTCTTTCCCGTTTGCTCTTTTACTCCCCCATGAGAGGCGACAAGCGATGGTGGGATGCAATTATTACCTTTGAGTCAAGTTGGTGTAGGGGTAGGCGCAAGAAGTGTAATATTTTGTTCTGTGCGTCGACACGACAAAGGGAGCCTGGCTGGACGACGAACCTAAATTGACTCAACGACTGCCCCATAAAGCCAAGCGTAAGGGGCACGTTCCACCCACTAGGCCACCAAATAGCTTGAGGAGCATTCGAAGTCAATAGTGAGCCGTTACAAGGCAGTATTCGAGAAGTAGTATACCGGACTATCTGATCCTCTCTAGATGGCAAGGAGACTTTTCAAGCAAGATGAAGGGCAACCGGAGGAGCTATAACCCCACTAAAACATCGAGAGCATTTCACGGCTACTCTTCGAATTCTACACTTAAATTAAGCGACGAGCATAATAGTCGCAGCAGGACTATGCCTCACTGTTGCCCTATTTTTGACTTTCCAGTATAACTATACAGTGATCTTTGGGCGTTGATGAGTATTCTATCATCGAAAGAAGTCGACCCAAGTCAGAACATCAATCAACGTCTATGAGCATACTCAATATGATCATCCAGATATCCATGCGATATTCGAACGGCAGGCTGCAGAGTTTCAGCTGTCATCTGTCGTAGTCAAGGTTCACTTAGTGATTAGATTGAACAGCCATTTCTTACAGCCGATATGGAGCGGAATGTACTACCAGAACAAGATTACCGGACCGGGAGCTCCCACGACGGCTCAATGATGGTGTATCCGCTCGGAAGCAGTGAAACTTCGATTCTGAGCAGTGACGTTTATTAGTCATTGCTCAAATGCGAAGGCCGCATTTTTTCCGGCTTTGACTGCCGTACGAATTGGAAATCTCAATCCAGAAAGTTTATATATAAGTTTGGAAACATTTTATGACCAGATGGGCATATGACTTATTATTTGTCTCATTCGAGTCTGCAATCAGATCTGTTCTCTGCGACTCGCATTTGACTTTCCCGGAAACTCTAGCGTTAGTAATTAGTATATAGACTCGTAGCAAAGGAAAAACGCCTCGGATGGATATTGAGGACGGGTCGCCAGTGGAGTCTCTCGAAGGCCACCACATTGAAATGTTTATTATCAGCTGAATTTCCTTCCTACTCTGTCCGAGCAGAGACCGTGGGCAAACGCTTTCAGAATGTATGCCCTCAAGACTTTAATTTTCTTCCTGGCCCAATCTACCACAGTTTCGTTGGCTATGCCAGCTTCAGCTGTGTCAACTTCCATCGATCTGAAACCCACACAGGATTTTACAGGTGTTGCTGGGTTGCCCAACAGTACCGCTAATTCCTCAGCAAGGTGAGCAGGGCCAACGCCATTCTATAGGCCTTGACGAAGTAGTAATGAAGGACTAATTCCTGCGGGCTTTTAAGGGACCTGCCGTCAACAAGCATTCTTGATCGGAGCCTTCATTACTTCGACTATCTTGTCCCTGGAACGTCGTAAGGACCATGTCGCCAGGGGTTTAATCCTTAAAGCCTTTCAGGCTAAACTATTGCAGAATATTCCTTCGTATCTACAGCGGTACCGAAACAATGCCAGGTCTGACCATGCGGACGGCGATTCTTACCACTATTGAATGGATTGAATCCCGGACCGCTATGGGTGAGATTTGGCCAAGCCAAGAACCTTTTGTTCTCAAGAGAAACATAGGAGCATATTTCACTGCGCAGTCTTCAAGAGATAGCCGCTTAACGTGGGTTGCGCTACAAATCGCCTTGGAAGGACTTTATCAAGTGTTGTGGCAGCAAGGAAGGTTTAACGTGGTGGCGTTTGACATATATGAAACTGCAATGCTCAATTTAGTTGGAGTTGGGAGACTGGAGATAGAAGAAGCTGGAATTTGCTAGCTATTGGTATGTTTGCTGTCTAGCCTCACAGGACTGGATTTGGCGTTTTTTTAATCTTTCGATTACACATACCATGCCTTTGCTTCCAACAAGATATGACCTCCTGATATTCAGATGAAGATGAGCTCATCGGCGTAGGCATCGAGCAATTCGACGATGGCATTTCATGGCGGGGGCGTCTTCAACAGGGCGGTGGTAAAGGGCGAGGATATGGAGACTTAGAAACATTAGTTAGTGCTAGGAATTAGGCGGACGTTTGAGCAAGTGCAGAAGCCCGTTCTCTGTTCTGAGTACGGAATAGCGCAATGACTGTATGCTAAGGTATCTCGAGGACGTACCTTCTTACCCTTACCATCTATTGTTTCAAAACCGGTGAGGCATCCTTCGCTTACCATCGGCATTAACATTGCCAATTTGCCATGAGCTACAATAGCGGGAACAATCTGATTGGTTCCTATATACCTTACCGACGCAGGTACCTTCCCACAGCGGGGAGCAAAAAAAGCCCGACTTACAAATTTTCCCCGCACTCAACCATCAAATTTACTACTGAATTAAAAGAGATATATTATATTTTAATAGTCTGACATTCTACTCTCTTCTTCTATAACTGCTTTTAATCGCTCTGGCATACTAGAAACCTTCTCATTTATGTACTTCTGTGAGACATGGGACCATCCTTCGTAAATCAGCCCCTTCGTAGTGTGATCATCTCATTGAAGTACGATATGTTCATTCGCTCGCAGAATTCAATGACCTCCTGAACTTTAGCCTTGGTAGAAGTGTCATGATGGTTGTAATGATTCTCTGGTTCCATGATTCTCGAAAAAATGAGTAGTAAATTTGGTGGTTGAAAATTTGTGAGTCGGGCTTTTTTTGCTCCCCGCGTGCCACCTACTTCCTATCCGTGCCCCCCACTTTCGCTCAGTTCTTCGCTTAGTGCTCACCAGCCATGCACCACTTTCAGCCATGCACCACTAAATCTTCATATTTTTGATTCATCACCTTCAAAAATCCACCAAATTTCAACCACATGGCTGCTACTTACGCTATCATCGAGGGTCGCATTCAGAAGGCTATTGACGTCATAAACACGCGTGAAAATCCTAATCGAGCCGAAATTGCGCGCGAGTTTCGTGTTTCATATGACAGACTTCGATCTAGACTACGAGATTATCAGTTCAAAACAGCAGTACGAGAACTGCATGACAAAGCTTTAAAATCTGATCAGAAGTCAGCTTTACGACAATACTTAACTACAGTGAATCAGTTAGATCTGTCAGCTAGACTACACATGATGCAATCAACGGCAAACGTTCTTCGTGCTCAAGACTTTGCTCGTTGAAATTCTTCAGCTGTCATGATGAATTGACACATAGGGGTTAGACCAGAGGCTGGGCCGAAGGCCAGACCTGAGTTAGCTCTGGAACTCTATGACTCTGCCAAGGCATCGTTTAGGCTACGTCATACCTTCGGCTTAATATGCCATGAGTTATGCCGTGCTCGACTTGGCAATGCTTGGCAAACTCCCTATAGTCGGCCGATTCCCTCGAGTTATCGAGAGCTTCTTAATAATTAGCTCTACCAAAAATATATTCATTCTGTGCCTGCTTAGAATATCACATTGCCATACCATTCTTATAGGCCTCGTCTATTCATCTAGTAGACTCGATCATCACAGTTCTAATTATTTCAAACTCTTCTTAGAAGTGATGATTCGATATTCAAGCATGACAACAGCAACGCGATCGCAACAGAGTTGCAACAACGACATCTCGATCTTGCAAGACACAATATCAGAAAACGAACGTTGCATAATGAAATCAGAAAGTGAAGAAGCAGAAGATGAACTCTCTCTTGATATTGATGAACAGCTGACTCGCGCAATGCTTCAACGTGATGAACTGCAAAAGAAACAGAAGCTAGCAGCTATTTGATCAGAGATTGAGACTCTGCAAGTCGTTGAAACGACGAAGAGAAGTCGTTCAGCTTTCATTCAAGCTTTCACTCGAGTTCTCACGAAGAACTTGAATGATCTACGCATCATCTCAATAGTGTCGACGACGACGAAATGAACTCATTACGAGATCGTTTTGCAGAAGCGAAGACTCTCAATGCTCTTGAAGAAGTATCATGACAAAATCATAAGAAAGCATAGAGAGTGAATTCGCGACGTCAAAACCTCATTTTGAAATACTTCTTGACATTTTGAAAGTGATGAGAAAAAGATTTTGTACTGCATGATTTATCTCAAGAATGAATCAAAGAAGCTTTGATTCAATCATGAAGAGACTATGTCTGCAGCTCAGCAGACGTGATTCAATTTTATCGACTTTCTTCTTAATTTAATCGAAAATTCGATGAATCGAAGCATAGACGTGACTCAGCAATACGCGAACGCATCGCAACATTCAGATCAAACGATATGAATGTTTGCAACTCATCTGAGCATTCTGAAACATCAACTTTCGTTGTATAGTGATGAGCATAAGTGAACTCATCTATTCATCAAGTTGAGATCTGAGCTGCGTGTGATCATTACTAATGTGCAGTCAATTTCTATCACATGAAATGCATTAATCGATCTTGTCACACGATTGAAAACAAATCTGCGAAAAGAACATGTCTTGTCGTTGAAACAATCTCAAGACGAAGACTTGCATGATCGAGATAAAATCAATAAAAAGACTCATTCAAAGTGAAAGAAATCTCATCGATCAATTAAATTCAATTCTTCATCAAAGACAAGCTTGCACGCTTCATCTCGTTATAGCAAGAATTTGTTCAATATAAAGTGCTATACATGCAATTGAAAGAATGATTACTTTATTGATTGTAGAAACGAGAAGATCAAGAACAAGTCAAAAGAATTTGATGCAAATCAAGTACTCATCGATTCAATGTTACATATGAATCATGTCAAGATTTCAAGAAAAGACAAGCTCTTGATGAATACTTCAAATCATCAAGAAAAAAACAAGAAGTTCTCTTTGTAAAGACTTTTATATACAAAGAGCATGTAATTCAGAAAGATCAGAAGATAGAAATGAAGATTTACATGAATATCAATGTTGAGATGAACGTGATTAGTCAACGTTTCATCATCGAGCAGAGTATGTCATTGCTGAACGTTGATCTCTCATAATCTATCTGAATGAATGATCAGAGTGTCTATTGTTATGACATCTATAAGATGTGTTATCGACTGAGAGACAGCTGAAACATAGAGAAAAAAGATATAAGTATCTTCTATGCTATTGACAAGAAAGAATCTTCTCTAGTCTTGAATATGTCGAATATACAATTCAAGCGTATTTGAATAAACATGATCGCAAGAACGTGATGTTTCGACGTGAACGAGCACATCTTTGAGTTGTTTTTTGCACAAGCATTTGTGAAAGCTCTACAAGATGAGTCTACTGTGTATGTTCTTGTCATGATCAACGTTGTCGAAGAGTTGATCATTGAACATTAAGTGAAAGTAATGAATAACATGATGAGTCGTATCACAAATGCGCTTGAAGCGCAGACTTTACTCGTTGAATTGAAAAAGTATGAAGATGTATTCTCGACAGAAAATGCAGACAAACTGTTTGTGCATGAAGATCATGATCATGCAATCAAAATCATTGCAAAGTCATTGTATGAATCATTGTATAATTTGTTGAACACAGAGTTAACGACTCTGAGACAGTATTTAAATGATGTCTTAGCAAAAGAATGAATTAAGCACTTCATTAACTCAATTGATGCATCTATTCTATTCATTTTCAAAAAGAATGATAGTTTTCATCTATGCATGAACTATCAAGATCTGAATAAGATCACTGTCAAAAATCGTCATTCACTGTCTCTAATTAGTGAAACTCTAGACAGACTCAGTAGAATCAAGCAGTTCATTAAGTTAAATCTGAAGAACGTTTATCATTGTCTCAGAATTCAACATGAAGATGAGTGAAAGATGATGTTTCATACTTGTTATGATCACTTTGAATATATGATCATGTCGTTTGATTTAATCAATGCATCTGTCATCTTTCAGACTTATATTAATAAGATCTTGACAAAGCTTTTAAACGACTTTTGTGTTGTTTATCTGAATGACATTCTAATCTTCTTTGTAGAGAAGACTGATCATGTAGATTACGTGAAGCAGATTCTGAAGAGACTAAGAAAGTTCAAGCTATATGCTAGCTTGAAGAAATGTGAATTCTTCATCACTAAAGTGAACTTTCTAGAATTTATTATATTCACAGAAAGCATTTCGATGAACTCAAGTAAAGTAGACATCATCAAAACGTAATTCAGATCGAAGATGTATCAAGAAATACAAGTTTTTCTGAGATTCATCAATTTCTATCGACGTTTTATACATCACTACTCTCAGATAGCAGAGTCTTTAACAGAACTGCTGAGAGATAGTTTAAAAGATGTAAAAATGAGCTCATTCATATGATTGAACGAAGCGAAACAAGCTTTTAATCAGCTTCGCGACGTCTTTATGAGAATGTCTATACTAAGACACTTTGACTCAGAGCGACATATACACATCAAGATCAACACGTTCAATTATGCAGTCGCGAATATTTTGTCTCAGTCAGATGATGAAGATCAGTGACATTTGATTGCATTCTGATTCAAAATGATGATAAACATTGAAAGAAACTATGAGACATATGATCAGAAACTTTTAGTCATAGTATCGATGTTTAAACACTGACAACACTATGTGAAAGACAGTTATTATACTGTTGAAGTTCTGACTGATCATAATAATCTGAAGAGTTTTATGAATGTTCAAAAGTTAAACAAAAGACAAGTCAGATGAATCATGAGATTGTTGATTTGCAACTTTGAAATAGCACATAGATCAGAAAAGATAAACTCAATCAATGCATCATTAAAACAATCTGACTATAAGAATAAAAACATCTTTGTAAATCATTTGCTGCTCACTCTGCAGCGAAAGCTGACTAGAATAAAAAGCTTGAATAACTTTATATTTGTAGCAATCAGAGAACTATACTATATACGAGTGATTAACGATGTTGAGAAGACGTTCGTTTACAGTATAAGTATGAACAGATATTCAGCAGAACATGTCGAGAGTAGACTGCAAGATGAAATTCACTGATGAACATGAATAATTAATGATGTCAAGAAGACGTTCGTTCACAATGTCAGTGAAAACACGAGTACGTGTTCAGCAATGCATGTCAGAAGTATGCTGCTGAAGATCATGACTTTAGCAATGCAAGAAATGCATCTAGACGAAGTACATTTCTTGAGAAGTAGAATCTCTCAACTTGAATCAACAACTTCAAGAAGCACAGACGTTGAAACATTGACTCATAGAGATTGCAACGTAGCTGAGAAACAGCTTAATTCTGTTGCTGAAACTGTTGATTGCAAACAACTTGTTTTACATGCAAAACATTGAATAGTCAAGAAATGATAGAATACAACAAATCATTGTATGTTTCAGAAGATCTTTCTGTCAGAAAAGAGCTGTTGAAACGTCATCATGATGACTCATTAGCAAGACATTTTGATGCTGACAAGATCAGCGAGCTATTAGATTGCAAATATTACTGAAAAAGTATGATCAAGAATGTCAAAAAGTATATAGATACTTGTGACATTTGTCAGAGAGTAAAGATGAAACATCATCTATCATATGATGAGTTGAAATCGTTACTTCAACTCACAGATTCATGAAAAGAAATCACTATGAATTTCATAACAGATCTGTCATCTAGTAAATGAAAAGAAGTTGTGTATGACTTGATTCTCATGATAGTTGATTGCTACACAAAGATGATGTATTATCTGTTTACAAAGAAGACTCTGACTGTTGTAAAGTTAGCAGAGTTGTTCTTTGAGAAGATTGCTTTAAGATATGAAGTATCAAATGATATAATTATCAATAAAGATAATCTATTTATCAATGCATTCTGATCAAAGATCTGCTATCATGTCAAGATGAAACAATGACTAAGCATCACTTTTCATTCGCAAACAGATGATCAGACAGAATAACAGAATCAAACTATTAAAGATCAGCATAAAGTGAGTCAATATGAGTGTCATTTAACTAGAAGATAAATGCTAAGAAAGAAAGATAGCTACAGAAAAGAAGCTGACTACATATGTGTATTTCTCAGTCGACGCTAAACTCAATAGAAACTAGTCAAGATGATGAAGTGAGAATAAATCTGACAAGACTAGAAGATTGAGTCTGACAAGACTAGAATTGTGACATTATTCTCTCTCTTCGACGATTCATGTTCACATGAATGTATTTTCTGCTCAACTCGATTGATTGCTTAATCATGATTGATTTCTTAATCATGATTGATTGCTTAATCATGATTGATTGAATTGTTGATTAGCGTGATTTGTTCGAGTATCAAATATGAAAATCATCAATGATCTTTTGAGTGTTCATAAATTCATCATCATCAACGTTGTATCAATTGAGATCATTATCATAGTCATTTCATTTGACTTTATACTGCAGTCGTCTTCGATATCGACGAAAATTCAATATATCATCAATTTTTCACTCATCTTCGTCGTTTATCACTATTGAATCTGAGAATTCATTCTTTTGACCAGGTAAGAAATCATCGATCGCAGAGCAAAGCAGATCAGAATGAAATACATCATGAACATGCATAGACTCTGATAATTTCAGTTTATATGAAGAGTCAATGAAATCTAGATTGATGAAAGAATTAAGCATTTTGTCATCTAGCTTCTTGAAAGATCTCGCTGTAATGATGTTTCTTTTATTGAGAAATATCTTTGATTCAATCTCATAATCAACTTCTTTTCTATGCTTATTGACTTGTTTCATTATTTGTTCTCATGTTTTGACTAGAGATTTGCGAGCAAACATCAAGATCTTGTTCATATGTTCAGATATATTCTCGACTTTAGTTGCTTGCAAGCGTTCATGAAAGCTTTCATATTCGATCGTATTGAGTTCAAAGCTCATACAAGAATGAAAGTCTTTGTTTAGAAAGAAAGAGATCGAGAAGATGACTGAGAACAGAGCATTATTGTTAACAAACTCGATCATGAATAGTAACTTAGCTCAGTCATTCTGCATGTATGAACAGAAGAATCGAAGATATCTTTTGATGTTCTGATTGACTTATTCACTTTGATCATCGATTTGAGAGTGATAAACAGTGAATAGTTGAAGATTAATGCTCAGTCTTTTGCAAAGAAACTTTCATAGAATGAAGATAAATTGAGAGTCTCGATTTGAAACAATGAAATCGAGTAAATCATGTATTTGATATATTCACTGAAGCATTAGCTCAGCTGTTTTTTCTGCTGTGATTTTCTCGTCATCAGTGAAGCAAGAAATATAATGTCGTTTCTTTGTCAGTCTACATATCATTGTTAGTATAATGTTTTTGTCTTTCAAAAAAGATAAGTTGATGATGAAATTCATGACTATATTCTTTCATTGCTGTTCAAGTATGAGTAGAGAATGTAGTAGTTCATTGAATTTATCTTGAGAAGTCTTTGATCACTGACAAATGTAGCAGTTTTGAATATATCGATTTATTGTCTTTCACATTGAAGATCAATAGTAGTATCTTCTTATGATCTTCATCATTCTGAGAATTTCGAAATGATCAATAGAAGATTAATCATAAACTTTTCAAATTAACTTCATTTGAAGATGCTCATTGAAGAAAACTCATAGAAGATCATCTTGATATAGTATTTCGTTCTGAATTTGACAATCTTTTAGTTTAGTATCTTCATATTGAGCTTTCTCTTTTAATACAGCTTCACGAAGTAGAACATAATTCTCGTTGATTCTATTAACTTCTAGAATCAATTGATAAATTGATTCATCATTCTCTTTCTTCTTCAGATCAGCGATTTTCATTCGATTCAACGTCAGAATCGTAGTTCACTGATAGCAACATCATTCATTCTCAAGACTTCTAGAAACTGAATCAACTTGACGAGTCAATGCATCGACTTTGATGTTTTGTTTATCTGAGCGATACATGATTTTGAAGTTGAAGTCAACGAGCTTTTGAACTCAGCGCATCTGATGTCTACTCAGCTCTTTATTCTTCATTAATGACGTCAGAGCTTGATGATTGATAAACATCTTGATTGATAGCTCAGTCAATTTCAGCTCAGATCATCAATGCTTGAATGCTCAAATGATTGCTAGTAACTTCTTGTCATAAATTTCGTAATTGCACTCAGCGAGACTCAGATTCTTGCTGTAGTAAATCATTGAATGCAATGTTTCTTCGTCATCATACTGAGAAAGTATGTCATCATTGACGTAGTTGAATGAGTCTGTTTCAAGAATAGTCTCTTTATTCTGATTAAAATGACGAAGAATAAATGCTTCAGTCATTCATTTCTTCATATGATCAAAAGTCATTTGACAAGCGTGATCTCATTCAAATATCATCTCTTTTTGAGTGAGTTGAATCATTGATCAAACAATCTTCGAGAAGTTCTTTATAAAACGTCAATAGAAATTGCAGAAGTTGACGAAGAATTGCATCTGAGTGAGATTTGTAGAAGTAGATCATTCAACTACTGCTTGTACTTTTCTGAGATTCATCTTTAGTTCTTCAATGAATAGCAATAGTTTCAGAAAGAAGATCTTCTGAACATGAAACTTGCATTTGTTTATATTCATCTGAAGATCAGTCTCTTGTAGTCTATGTAGAACTAATCATACATGTCGCTTATGTTTCTTCAGTGTTTTGCTGTAGATGATAATGTCATCTAGATAAATCTGACAAAACTGATGAAGATAGTTAAATAGCACGTCGTTCATATAGTGTTGATAGAAAGTCGAGTCGTTGATTAATTTGAAAGACATCACGTGATATTTGTAAGAATTAAAAGAAGTGATAAAGATAGTCAAATCTTCGCTATCTGAATGCATTCGCAGTTTATTGAACGCGACAATGATGTTCAATTGAGTCAGATACTTGCTATCTTGAATATGAGCGAGAGTTTCGTTTATTAAGAGTAGAGAGTAGCAATTTCGTTTGATCAAAGCATTGAGCTTTCTATAATTGACGCAGAAACACAGACTATTGTCTTTCTTTTTGATGAATAGTATGAGCGAAGTGTATGAGATCAAGCTAAAAGATATAAAGTCTTTATTCAGATGCTTGATCAGATAATTCTTCATCTTTTGAAGCTTGTAATCAGACATATGATAAAGATGACTTCGAGAAGATGTTCTTTCATCGATCAACTCTATTTTATGATCATAGAAGCAATGAGAGAGTAGTTGATCAGTCATCGCTCAATCAAACACGTCTAGATAGTCATGATATTTCAAAGAAAGCTTAGCTTTGACTTCTTTCAAGATCTCTTCATGTGAAAGCTCTTGTAAATTTACGTTTTCTGATTTATTTCTAGCTGTTTTTAGAAGTCAATCAATTTTCGTGATGATGATCGCGAAAGTAGTCACATTCAATCATTTGACTAGTGATCTATATGCTGCAGTCTCTATCATTGCTATGTTCATTAAATCGAAAGACGAAGCGAAGTTGACTGAATTAAATGATTTCATGATTTTACTGAATGAAGATGACTTCTCGCTGAGT
>JAABUU010002134.1_pt1 | contig 29265 bp, 31 predicted proteins | sample 5559301 | NCBI WGS metagenome assembly JAABUU01 (sample SAMN10711884, study PRJNA513360) | rock metagenome | isolation source: Antarctica rocks | place: Antarctica: Victoria Land, Richard Nunatak white
CGCTGGCGCTCGTTGAACTCACCGGCCAACGCCCGGAAGCGCTCCCCGATGGCCTCCTCATCGATCACAAACCCCAGTTCTACATAACTACCCCGACCCCTTCACAAACTAAGTCGGGAGCCCTTAGCGCCTTGCAGGCCTTCCCGGACCATCAGCCGCCGGGTCTGGTCCCGGCCGATCTGCTCCCCCGCCCGCGTGAGTGCCTTCCACACCCGCCGATAGCCGTAAGCGCCGTAGTTGGACTCGTGCAACCGGCTGATCGCCCCGGCGAGCCGATCGTCCTCCACGGCCCTGGCTGAGCGCTCACCGGTGGCGCGGTGGTAGTAGGCGGACGCCGACACGTCCAACGTCTCACAGATCGGCTCGACCCCGAAACGACCGCGATACTGATCGATGTAGCGGCTCATCTCGTCCGGTCTGGATCGAGCTCGCGAGCGAAAAACAAGCTCGCCGATTTCAGGATCTCGTTCGCGCGGCGCAGCTCGTAGTTCTCCTTGCGGAGCTTCTTGATCTCCTCCCGCTCCTCGCTGCTGAGGCCCTCACGCCGGCCCGTGTCGATCTCCGCCCGACGCACCCGCTTGCGCAGCGTCTCCGGTGGTAGCCCGAGATCCCGGGCGACGTGCGAGATCGGCCGCCCGGACTCGAACACCAGCCGGATACCGCGGTCAATCAACTCATCTGGATACTTCTTCGGTCTGGCCATAACAGGAGGGTCTCCTAGCCCGAGGACAGATCGTCCTCGAAATCGAGCCTCCGTCAAATCCAGACCAGCTCATGGCTTACTTCGGCACTCGGCCCGGGTTGGTTTCGGGTCGGCGGCATGATGTTTGATGGGGTGTTCCGGCAGATGGTGTGCGGCCGCTCATTCTTCTGGGCCGTCCCCCGTGAGGGGTCGGCAGCGATCTTGCCGGGAGCTGGCCGCGGTTCATCGGATGATCTTGGGCTTGCCGCGTGACGACGGGCGTCAGGTGACGGGCGCGAGCGCCTGGTCGCCGAGCGCTTTGAGGATGTGGTAGCTGCGTTTGAGCAGCTTGCGCGCGAGCGCGAGGCAGGCGCGGTTTCCGCCGATCCGTGCGGCCAGCTGCTCGTAGTACGGTCGGTCGGGACTGGCGGGGAACCGGGCGCGTTGCGCTGCCTCATACAGCGCCCAGCGCAACGCGGGCGGGCCTTGGCGGGAGAGATGCCCAGGTGCCCGGTGAGCGTCTGATTGATGCACCGTGATGTCCATGCCGGCGTAGCGCACGACATCGCGGGAGTTGTCAAAGCGGCGCGGGTCGCCGAGCTCGGCGAGGATCGTGACCGACGTCAGACCGCCGACGCCGAAGATCTGATCGATCAGCGCGCGACAGCCGGGCTGCTTCTTTGCGTAGGCGCGCAGGTCGACGTCGAACGGGACGAGCTTGAGATCCAGTGCGTCGATCACGCTGAGCGCGATCGTGAGCTGCTCGCGGGCCGCGGCCGGCAGCTTGAGGCCGGCGAGCCACTCACGCCGCTCGACGGTAAGCAGGTTACGTTGCTGGCGGACGCCGTGGTGGTAGAGCACCGCGTAGCCGCTACGAACCTAGCGACACTGCGTCGTTCAAGACTCGCCGGCTAACAAGAGGTCGGAGACCCGGCAAGCCGACTGACCGGTTCCGTCCGCACTGAGCCCTACGGTGCAACTAGAAATGGCTTCGAGCCGCCAGCGCTATGCCGTGTACTTGCACCCGTGACGCCTGCGCCGACAGCCTCATCGCGCTTATCGGGCCAAAGCCCGGCTCCGCAGGGATCCGCGATCGCGATCTGCTGGCTGTCCTCGTGGCTGGCCTGCGCGGTGGTGTGGATGTGGCTGGAGGACACGGTCGTGCTGGTCAATCTGATCGACGGCGCAGTGGCCGCGGTGATCGGTGCGACTGCCACCACGCTGGTGTACGCCGAGCGCCTGGTCGCCTTTGACCCGCAGGCCCGCTGGGCGCTTAGGCTGTGGCGTCCTCTGGCCCAGTTCGGGCCTGACCTGCGGCTGCTCGCGATAACTCTGATGCGGGCGCTGCGCGGCGGCGAGCGAGCTCCGGGGGCGCTGCGGGCGGTGGACTTCGTGCCCACGGGTGGGCCGGGGGAGGTCGATGCGCGCTGTGCGCTGGCGTGCGCGGTCGGCTCGTTTGCCCCCAATACGATCGTGATCGGCACCGAGGAGCGGCACGGGGTGATCCTGGTCCATCAGCTCGTCCCGCAGCCGGGCGATCGAGCGAGCGTCGACCCGCTGGGGCTGGGATGAACGAGTGGATCCTCGCCGCGGTGGTGCTGCTGATCGGCGGAGCCGCCCCGCTGGCACTGGTGTGCGTGGTCAGCGAGGCGATGGAGGGCGTGGTGGCGCTCAGCCTGGCCGGTCTGATCGCGACGCTCGCGCTGCTGCTGCTGGCCGAGGGCTTTCACCGCCAGCCGTTCGTGGACCTGGGTGTGGCGCTGGCGGTGATGTCGTTCATCGGGTCCGTCGCGTTCATCCGGTTTCTCGAGCGCGAGCTTTAGATCGGATGCTCGCCCCATCGAGGACCGAGGCGCGCCGTGGTGGGTGACGTGATCGTCGCGGTGCTGCTGATCGTCGGCGTCACGCTGGAGCTGTTCTGCGTGCTGGGCGTGGTGGTGATGCGCGGCGCGATGGCCCGCCTGCACTACGTCAGTCCGGCTAGCGTCGGCGCATTGCTGATCGGCGTGGCGATCGCCGTCCGCGAGGGCTTCTCGCTGATCGCCAACAAGGCGCTGCTGATCGGCGTCTTCTTCGTGTTGACCGCGCCCGTCCTCGCCCACGTCACCGCGCGGGCGGCGCGGATCCGCGAGCGCGGGGAGCTAGACAGCCCGGCCCCGGAGGAGCCGCAGGCGAGATGAACGTGCTGGTGGCCAGCGCCCTGATCCTGGTCGCGCTGGGCGGAACCGCGGTGGTGATCTGCCGCGACCCGTTGCGCCAGGCGATCGTCTCGGGCGCCTTCGGGCTGCTGCTGGCGATCCTGTTCTTCGTCTTTCAGGCGCCCGACGTGGCGCTGTCGGAGATCGTGGTCGGCACGATCGGCGTGCCGGTGATGATCCTGCTGGCGCTGGCCAAGCTCCGACAGCAGCGTGGCGACACCCCGGAGATCGATCAGTGAGCCCGCGCGGCCGCCTGACGCTGTTCGGGCTCGGAGCAATGGGACTGGCTATTCTGCTCGTCCACGGCCTGGCCGGCCTGCCGGGCTTCGGCCATTTTCACGGGGTCTACGGGCTGCTGCTGGCCCACGTCGCGGTCCCGGAGCGCCAGGCGACAGACATCGTCAACAGCATCACCTATGACTACCGGGGGGTGGACACGATGGGCGAGGAGTTCATCCTGTTCGCCTCGGCGATCGGCCTGGTGATCGTGCTCCGGCAGCTGCGCGGCGAGCACCGGGGCGAGCAGCCCGACGAGGACAAGGGCCAAGATGCCGACGAGAGGCGCGGGCAGCTCGCGTCCGCAGACCGCCGGCACAGCGAGACCAGCGTGGCCCTGCGCCTGCTCGGCCTGGCGCTCGTCGGTCCGGTGCTGGTGCTGGGTGTCTACTTCGCCAGCCAGGGTCAGCTGACCCCAGGTGGGGGCTTTCAGGGTGGGGTGATCTTCGCCGCCGCGCTGATTCTCGTGTACCTGGCCGGGCGCTATCTGGCGATGGCTCGGCTGCGCCCGATTCCGCTGGTCGAGCTGGCCGAGGGGCTCGGCTCCGCGGGCTATGCGGCGATCGGGGTGGGCGGCCTGATCGCCGGCTCGAAGTTCCTGCTGAACTTCCTGCCCCAGGGATCGATGGGCAACCTGCTGTCGGGCGGGACGATCGCGCTGCTCAGCGCCGTGGTCGGGGTGGAGGTCGCCGGCGCGTTCACGCTGGTGTTCGCCGAGTTCATGGACCAGCGACTGCTGACCGGGGGCCGGCGGTGAGCTTTCTGGCCTACGCGGTCGCGGCCTGGCTGCTGCTGATCGGTCTCTACGGCGTGGTCTCCAGCCGCAACCTGCTGCACCTGATCCTGTGTCTGTCGGTGGTGCAGGCCTCCACCTACGTGCTGCTGTTGGCGATTGGCTACCGCACCGGTGCCAAGGCGCCGGTGTTCGCCGACATCCCGCTCAAGACGGCGGTCGTCGACCCGGTGGTCCAGTCGCTGACCCTGACCGACGTTGTGGTCGAGGCGACGGTCACCGCCCTGCTGCTGGCGCTGGCGCTGCAGGCCCACAAGCGCTTCGGAACCATCGATCCCGATGAGATCGCCTCGCTGACCGGGTGATCTCCAGCCTGTTTCCCGCGCTGCCGGTGGCGGTGCCGTTCCTGGGGGCCGGGCTGCTGGCAGCCACCCAGTCGCTGCGCCGGCGGCTGCTGGCCGAGGCGATCGCGCTCGCCGCCGCGGTCGCCAGCACTACGCTGTGCGTGATCGATCTGATCTTGGCGGTGCGTCACGGCGACGCGGTGACCTGGTTCGGCGGCTGGCAGCCCCGCCACGGAGTAGCGATCGGGGTCTCGTTCACGATCGATCCGCTCGGGGCCGGGCTGGCCGTGTTTGTCGGCGTGCTGACGGTCGCCGCGATGGTGTTCTCCTGGCGGCACTTCGAGTCGGTGGGGCACGTGTTCCCAGCCCTGCTGCTGGTGTTCATGGCCGCGATGATCGGCTTTAGCCTGAGCGGAGACATCTTCAACCTGTTCGTGTTCTTCGAGCTGATGTCGATCGCCGGGATCGGGCTGACCTGCCACCGCCCCGACGAGGGCGCGCCGATCCAGGGAGCGCTGAACTTCGCGATCACCAACGCGGTCGGCGGATTTCTCGTGCTGATCGGAATCGCGCTGCTGTACGGTCGCTCGGGCGCGCTGAACCTCGCCCAGATCGGCGCCGCGCTGAGCGCACATCGCGCCGACGGGCTGGTGCTGGTCTCCTTCGGGCTGATCGCGTCCGGGTTCTTCGTCAAGGCCGCGGTGGTGCCGCTTCACTTCTGGCTCGCCGACGCCTACGCCACCGCCCCCACCCCGGTCTGCATCCTGTTCGCCGGGGTGATGTCAGAGCTCGGGCTCTACGCCGTGGCGCGCATCTACTGGATCGTCTACGCCGGCGCGCTGGGCGGTCACCAGGAGGCGCTGCGAACGATCCTGCTCACCGCCGGCGCCGTGACCGCGCTGGTAGGGGCGACGATGTGCTTGCTTCAGCGCCACCTCAAGCGGATGCTCGCGTTCGCCACGATCAGCTACGTCGGGCTGTTTCTGATCGGGATCGCGCTGCTCGACGCCGGTGGTGTGGCTGGCACGGCGATCTACGTCGTCTCCGACGGTTTGGTCAAGGCGTCGCTGTTCGTGTGCGTCGGGATCCTCCAGCACCGCCGCTCGCGGGTGGACGAGCATGGCTTGCGCGGGCTCGGACGCAACCTGCCGTTCACCGGAATCGTGTTCTTCCTCGGAGCGCTGGCCCTGGCCGCCATGCCCCCGTTCGGCACCTTTTTGGGCAAGGCGACGATCGAGGACGCGGCCCTGCAGCAGGGCTATCCCTGGGTGCCCGCCCTGATCACCCTCGCCGAGATCCTCACCGCCGCCGCCGTGGTCAGGGCGGCCGGACGCGTGTTCCTCGGCTGGGGACCAGAACGCGCGAGCGAGCGCAGCACCGATGACCGAGCCGACCAGGAGACCAGCCAGGAGACCGAGGGATCCAGCTACCGCACGCCCGCGCTGCTGTGGCTACCCGCGGTGGCGCTGCTGCTTGCCGGGCTCGCCGTCGGGATCGTCCCCGGAGTCGAGCACGCCGCCCAAGCCGCCGCGGCGCGGTTCGTCAATCGCCAGGAGTACATCGCGGCCGTCCTGCACAGCCCCCCGCCCGCTGCCGCATCGATCGGCAGCGTGACCGGCCCAACCGTCGGCGACTACCTCTACGCGGTCGGCTCGTCACTCGGCGCGCTGGTGCTCGGCCTCGGCGCCCTGCTCCTCCATCGCCTACCCCAGCATCCGCCCGGCTTCATCACCCGCCGAGCCCGAGCGGCCGCGGCCGGTATCCGCGGCCTGCACAGCGGCCATCCCAGCGACTACGTCGCCTGGGTTACCGCCGGCACGGCCATCCTCACCGGCGCGTTCGCGCTCGCCCTGCGCTGAGACCAGTGCTGCGCGCGATGGCCTGCTCAAGCGGGGGGATCGCGCCTTCTCAGCGGCTTGTAGGCGCACCTGCGCGGGCGAGGTTCTGTTCAAGCTGGACTCGAAAGCGCTGCTCGGCGTCGAGCCGTGCTTGCGCGCGCCCGTACTCGACCTCTGCGCCGTGGCCAATGTCGCGCTGTTGGCCGAGCTCGCACTAGAGTTCGGGGATTGGCGTCCGGGCGACCGTCGCGTGCGACCTCCATCGGGCATGAAACATGGAGAGCTGCGCGGGCTGGAGATCGAGCGGGAGACTGTGGAACGTCTGGACCGGCCTGACGGCGCGGTCGGTGCTGTCGCCTACGCTCTGTCGGGTCGGTGAGGCGCACCCGGGACGTGTCGCTCGGCGGGAATCTCATGCCCGGAGCGCTCAACCCATCCTGCTGACGCGTCCGGGTGATCGTCCGCCCCGGTAGCCACTTGACGATCCGCTCGCAGCGCGCGGCTAAGCCGTCGGACGGCCCGGTGCCTCAGCAGTTGCTAGCAAAGCCAGCTGCAAGCTGCGCTCGCGTCGGATGAGCCGCCGTAACGATCGGGCCAGTGTCGCCGAGACGCTCGCATCGCCAAGGACATGCGGCAGGCGGCGACGCCGGGGCCGCTTGCTCGTCCGTCCAACCAGCAAACATCGTGCCCGCAAGCATCGTGCGCTGAAAGCAGGAGTGCCGGAAGACTGCGAGCTTGCTCTCGCAGCGGAACGCCTGCGACAGCGTCGGCGGAGCTGGAGCTGATTACCGCGTCGGCGTGAATGCAGGTGTCTCGCCGGTTCTTAGCCGGGCCCTCGTATTCGCCAGAAGCAGAAGCCGACCCCTGTGCTCGAGGGTTTTCGCTCGCACCTGCTTTCACGAGAGGCTGTCGGAGAAACTCTGACGGTTTGTGGTCGGTGATGGATGCTCGGCGTGATCGGCGATCCGGCGTTCGGACTATCCGATGGCGGGCTGGATCCAGTGGCTGTGAAGCTTGAGCAGGTTGTGAGAGGCGGCGATCAGTCGCCATTCGGAGCGGACGGCGGCCCTGCCTCTTCGTTGGAAGCGGTCGATGCGGCGGTTGGCTTTGATCTGGCCGAAGACCGGCTCGATGCTGTGCTTGCGCTTGCTGTAGAGCGAGTGGCCGTGATCGGTTGCGAGGACGCGGCGCATGAAGGCGTAGAGACCGCCCTCCCAGCCGGGACGCGCGTCGACGCGTAGCCCGCTGTCAGGTGGGACCAGCACCTGCATCCCGTCAGCGACGATGCGTTGGATCTGTTGGGTGTGCCAGTAGCCGGCGTCTGCGAGCACCGTCGTGGGCGTCTTGGTGACCCCGGCCTGACGCAGCTCGCGCAGTGCCGCCTGCACGACGGGTTCCAGTCGTCCGTAGTCCGGCGCGGTGGTGGTGATGTCCGCGGCCACGACGATCTGATCGGTGGTGACCGCGGCTTGCGCGTTGTAGCCCTGCATCGGCGGCTGGCCCTGCTGGATCATCACACCCGAGTCCGGGTCGGTGGTGTTGATCTTCCCCTCGGGCATCAGCGGCGGCTCGTAGGGATGGGGTGGGGCGCCGAACCGCCGGCCGTTGCGCATTCGCCCCGTCGCCCGATGCAGCTCATAGCTGCGGTTTGAGGCGTGGGTGAACGCCAGCTCTTCATCGAAGCGGCGCTTGACCTCAACGACCCGTTCTTGGCGTCCGCGCGGGACCGAGCGCGCCTCCCCGTCGCGCTGGGCCTCAAGCGCCCGCCGGCCTTCACGCAGCCACGCCCGTCGCCCTCCGGTCGGGTCACGAACCGCTCAGGATCGAGCTCAACTTCGACACGGGCGACGACCTCCTCGCCTGCGCCGCGCTGGGCTTCCCGCTCGGCCTGCAACCGCTCCCTGGCCGCCTGGAGCGCCGCGCGGCGTCCCTCTCGGGTGCGCAGCTGCTCGGGCAGCTCATCCCCCCGCGCATCCCCGTATTGCTCATCCTCCTGACGGTCTATCTGCTCGGCTTGCTCGAGGATCTCCTCAACGATCGACGCGTATCCACGGTTGCGCTCATAGGACGCGCTCGCGCGCATCTTGGTCCCGTCCACCGCGATCTCCCCGACCGAGACCAGTCCAGCCTCCGCGCACAATGCCAGCACCTCCACGAACAGCTCACCGACCGCGTCCTGGTGGCGGCGGCGGAACTCGGCGATCGTGGAGTGGTCGGGCACCTCCATCGCCGCGATCACCTTAAACGCCACATCGCCGCGGCACGCCCGCTCGACCTGCCGAAGGACCGAACCCCAACGCAGTACGCGTAGAGCAACAACCCCACCAGGTGGATTCAACTGGTTGTCGCAACGCCTGACGTTGAGGAGTTGCCATGGGCAGGAAGAATCGCGCTTTGGATCGTGCTGCTGCTGCAGGGACGCGTTGGGGGGGACGTCCGGCTGCTGGGCGTAGGGAGCATCGGGTTCGGTTCTGGGCGGCGATCGCTCGAGGTGCGTCGAGCGAGAACGCTGCGACGGAGGCGGGTGTCTTGGCGAGCATTGGTGTCCGGTTGTTCCGCAAGGGTGGCGGGATGCCGGTTCTCAGCCTCGCGCCGGTGTCTGGGCGTTATCTGTCCTTCAGCGAGCGGGAGGAGATCGCGGTCTTGCTCGCTGGTGGTTCTGGGGTGCCGACCCGCTCCCCGACCTCCCAGCCCTCCACGTGCTCGCCGAGCGCGTCGAGCACGCCCGCGACCTCGTGACCCGGCACCCGGGGGTACTGCATCCCGGGAAAGTGTCCCTCCTTGGCCATCGAGTCGCTGTGGCAGATGCCGCACGCCTGGACCTTCACGCGCACTTCCCCATGGCCGGGCTCGGGAACGTCGCGCTCGGCCAGGTCCAGGGCGCCACCGGCCTCCTAGACCTCAACGACGCGCATGCTCATCGTCTGTTCAGCCGCTCAGTGGCCGAGCGTGCGGGCGCGGGCGCGAATCGTGCGCACGCGCGCTGGAGGCATTGGTGCCGGGTCCCCGTGCGGGCCGCGACGCGGCCGGCGCGGGAACGGCTTGGGCGGATGGGGGCGTGGCCGCTTGACGCCTCCGTCGCCCTCGCTTGGCTTTGCGTCCTCGGGTGCCTGCTTGATCGCCCACCAGACGAGATAGATCAGCGCTGCCAAGGGGATCTTCAGCGCCAGCATGAGCCACAGGAATCCCCACGTCATCGGGCCACAATGTACCCGGAACCGGTGGCTCTGTCACCTGGTCTTTGCCGCTCGTGGATCATCGGCCCGACTCGGCGCCAGGCCAGCCACCCCTGCCACGCCTGCGCGCCTCCTTCACCCCGCCTCTCGGCGGTACGACTGCATGGTCGCGAAGCTCGCGTTTGCGATCTGGGCCCTATCGCCCAGATGGGCCAAATTCAGCCCACACCAAACGGAGCATTGGGGCTGTTGTCGAATGCGCTGAGTTCCTCTTGAAATTGCCATGCCCACGCCTGCCTTGCGGTGTGCACGTAGGCCGGGATCGGAATGAGCGACAACCGCCAACCTCGTGCAGCGCTGAGCACTCGCGGTCGGTGCTGATGTGATAGACGCTTCCCCACCTCCCTTCTTGGTGGGTGAGCGTCGCGCGCTTCTCTCTGAGGTAGCGCTCCCTGCCGAACAGGTCGACCAGGACCGGGCGCAGCATGCCGTTTGACTCTGCTTCGATCCGCTCGACGGTCAGCGAATCGACATCGATGACCGTGCCGGCGGGCACTTCGGTGCCATGCCAGGCATAAACGCTGAACCCGTCGGCATACTCCACGGCCGGCCCTGACTCCGAATGCGGGCGCTCAAATTGATCGAGGAGCAGAACCCGCGGGCGCTCGGTCAGGACGGCTGCGTTCTCAAACGCCCACCACTGTCCGCAGGACCGGGCGAGGCGGCGGGAGGGCTCGAGCGTCTCGGTCGTCTCGAACGCCCCAACCTGCTCAAAGAACTCACACATCGCCAGCCACCACCACGCATCGTGCTGTCCGTATCCGCCGTAGACGGTGAACACGTCACGGACCGCTCGCGGAGCTGCGTCGTCTTCCGCGACTCCCAGCGCTTCGTTGACGATTTCGGTAAACCGCGCAAAGGCCTGATGTCCGACCTCGGCCGAGACCCGACGATCCGACAGGGCGTCTCGCACGCCCCACCAGACATCGGCACTGACCTCTGCGTTCAGGCGCTGCTGGATCTCGCCCGACGCCGCTTCCCGGAGCTGGGCCAGCACAGAGCCTCCGCAGTCCAGGCCGGGCAGAGGCTTGCCGCCCGCCTTTGCGAAGCGCTCGAGCAACACGCTCCAGATGGCATCATCGACATCTACCGTGCGCCGCTGCCTTTCACGCCCAACCGCCATAGCTGCAGCCTGGATCCGGCCCGCCAGTGGAGACTCCATCCACACCACGCTGGTCGGCGCAGGCAGCCCCGCGGACGCATAAGCGCCGGCCAGAGCCACCTCAGCCGCCGGACGATCCGCAGGCTCGGTCGAAAGGCACACGCGGCAACCACCGGTCACGAATCGCGGGAAGCAGCGCCGTCTGCTCCGCAGTCAGCTCGTGGATCATCTAGCCGCGCCGACGGCGCATCGCGATCAGGGAAGGGACTCCTAGCAGCACCACCAGCAGCAGCGACTCCGAACGCGCGAGCGCCGCAAGCCCTATCACCCCGCCCAGCAGAGCCGCATCCCTGACCCGACCGAAATCGCTTAGACGCAGTGCCTGCAGAACCACCAGGGCAACGAACAACCCGAACAGCGGCTCGCTCATGATCGAGCCGTCCGCGGCGATGAAGGAGGGATACAGCGCGCACAACCCAGCCGCAAACAGCGCCGCGCGGCCCCCGGCGAGCCTGCGTGCGATCAGAGCGACGACCAGCACAGTCCCGCAACCAAAAAGAACCCCGATCATCCGCGCCGGCATCAGTCCGAGAACCCCCAGCCGCGGAAGCACCGAGAGGACCAGCGGATACAGGCCGTGGCTATCGACTGGCCATGGAAGAAGTAGTCAAGCGGCCTGATGTACCCATGACCCTGCCCCAGCAGCTGCGCGGAGTCCTTGAAGAACGTGTCGTCGTCCAGGAACGAAAGCGGAGGAGCAAACGCCACCGCATACAAGACGCGCACGACCCTCGCCGCCACCACGATCAGCGCCACGCCCCCAAAGAATCCGACCCCCGGTAGAAGTCTCAACCAGCCTGTGGAACTCCGAGCGAGCGGCAGCCACGACTTCGACATCCGGACATCCGGACATCCTCTCGCAGCTCGGTGCGGAAAAGCCGCCCCGTGGCCTGGAACGGCAGGAACCCTCAGACCTGATGGCTTCTGGGCGATCGAGATGAAGCGCCGGGGAGCCCGAAAGGTGATCGCGGTCGATCTCCACGACCCGGCGCAATTGGATTGGGCCCGGCTTGCCAAAGAGCGACTCCGAGATGCGAGACGTAAGCGGCCCCGAGCTCAACAAGCACCGAGGCTTCGATCGCGCACGGCGCTCTCGGGTCATCCGTGCGGTGGGAAGAACTGGCCATCTATGAGCTATCACCTGAGCTGGTGGGGGAGTTCGACTTCGCTTTCATCGGAAGCCTGCTGCTTCACCCGCGTGATCCAGTGGCAGCACTTGCATCAGTGCGCAGCGTGCTGAAAGGCGAGCTGCTGTCGGTCGACGCGATCTCGCCGCTACTCACCGCGCTGCACCCAAACCAACCGCCGGCCTTCCTCAACCGGATGGAATCTTTCACGCCGGGGTCCAGGCGCGCGCCCCCTGCAGAAGTTGGCCCACGAACCTCAGTCGCGCAGCGCGAGCGGGGTCAGGTAAAGCTCGTGATCCGCTGCAGCTCGGCCACGCGAGCGGAGATCTCCTCGCGGGTCAAGCGGGCCACCCGCTCGGTGCCGAACTCCTCCACGTTGTAGGAGGCCAGCGCCGTCCCGTAGGCCATCGCGCGCGTGAGCAGCTCGTGGTCGGGCTGCTGATCGGGGTGGGCGGCGACGTACCCGACGAAGCCCCCGGCGAACGTGTCGCCGGCGCCGGTGGGGTCGACCACCGTCTCCAGCGGAAAGGCCGGCAGGGCGAAGAAGCCCTCGGCGGTGATCAGCGCCGCGCCGTACTCGCCCTGCTTGGCCACAACCACCTGAGGACCCCACTCGCGGATCTGGCGGGCCGCCCGCACCAGGTTCGGCTGACCGGTGAGCTGGCGCAGCTCGGCGTCGTTGAGCAGCAGGCAGTCGACACCGGAGATCGTCGCGATCAGCGAGTCACGCGCGATATCGATCCACAGGTTCATCGAGTCCAGCGCCACGAAGCGGGCGTTCTCACACTGCGCGCGCACCTCGCGCTGGAGGTCCGGCTGGATGTTGGCCAGGAACAGCACGTCGGCCTCTCGCGAGGCCACGGAGAGCTTGGGCTGGAAGTCGGCGAACACGTTGAGCTGCGTGTCCAATGTCTCCCGGTCGTTCAGGTCCCAGCCGTAGCTGCCGCGCCAGAAGAACGTCCGCCCGCCGGCGACGTGCTCGATGTCCTCGGTGTTGACCGCCCGCCCCTGGAGCACGGCGATGTCCTCCTGGCCGAAGTCCTCGCCCACGGGGCCCACAACCCGGACCTCGTCGAAGAACGACGCCGCCAGGGCGAAGTGCACCGCGGAGCCGCCCAGCATCCGCTCCCGGCTTCCGAAGGGAGTGGTGACCGCGTCGTACGCGATGGAGCCGACGACCGTGAGCGACATGCGGCGCGCAAGGCTAGCGACTGCGCCCCGAGCCGTCCTTCAGGGCCCGGCGCAGCGAATCCAGCGGCGCGGCGAGCCGACAGGCAAGGCGGTAGCGCCGCGTGCCCCTCCGCCTCGGCTCGCGCTGACTCGACCTGGCTCAGCGCTGCGTGCGTCCGGGCAAGCGCGGCCTCGGTCTGGCCCTGCTGGCTCCGCAGCGTGGCTGCCTCCAGCTCGCGCTCGCCCAGCAGCGCGCCCAGCCGCGCGGCCTCATTCATGCCACCCGAGGGCCGGATCTCGCTGCGCCAGGAGAGCCGTACCAGATGCGCGAGCTCGTCGCTCAGGGACACCTGAGGCGGCGGCTTGCGCGTCAGGCTACGAGCCAGCTCGACCAGCGCCATCGCGTGCTCGCTGGCGCTGTGGTGGGCGGAGGCCAGATCTCGGTTAACCTCTCCCATCTCGGCCCTCCAGCCCTGCAGCTCGCGGGTCAGCCGGGCGGCGTCGACCACCAGCTCGGGGTCGGAGGTCCCGGCGAAGCCGTCGGCCTCCATCGCCGGATAGCGCTCCGGCGTCACCCACCCGTCCCCGCCGGCGATGCCGTAGACGTAGGCCGCCCTTCCCGCCGCCATCGCCTCGAGCACGGTGCGACCCAGCCCGATCACCAGCTCGACGCCAGCGAGCTCCAGCTCGGGAGTGGCCGTGGTCCGGCTCGTCGCGCCGATCCACGCGACGTGTAGCCCGCTGGCTCGGCAAGCCCGCTCGATCAGCCTCGCCCGGGGGCCGTACACGTAGTTCGAGCTCACCAGTGCCCTGCGGGCCACCGGATCGCAGCCACCGAGCTTGCCGAGGCGGATCCGGTCGATCGGCTGACGGAGCCTGACCACGGGCGCGTGCCACGCCCGGGCCTGCACCGCGCGCCGCACCCGCTCGCTCAGGAGCGCATGCCCGCAGCCAGCCTGGCTGCGGACGGCGCCGAGGTGGCTCTCCCGCCCTCACGCCCGACGGTCCGGGCGCCGTGGGCCAGCGCCACCCCGACGCCGAGAAGCGTCCAGGTCACCGGATCCTCCAGGAAGTCGGCGTAGAGCATGGTGTGGAAGACCAGCGCCAGGAACGCGGCCCCCACCGCCGCCCGCGCGGGGTCGCGGCCCAGCCCCCGCAGCAGGCCGACGAGGGCGACGAGGACCAGCGCCACGTAGGCGGCCTCGCCGATCAGGCCCTGCTCGGCGGCGATCGTGAGCGGGATCGTGTGCGAGGCCGACAGGGTCTGGGCGCTGCCGGGGTGCTGAGCGCGGTACTCGGCCACGAACGAGCCCGAGCCGTAGCCCCACAGCGGCCGGTCGGCGAACATGCTCAAGCCCCCGGTGACCAGGCTGGCGCGCCCGCTGGAGGCGCCGTTCAGGCCCTGGTTGAGCCCGAAGGTGGTCGGCGAGGCGAGCACCGCCACGGCCCCCACCGCCACCACCGCTCCCGCCAGCGCCAGCACCCGCCCGAGCCGCCACCGGATTGCCGCGAGCGTGCCCAGCCCGACCAGCAGCGCGCCCAGGCTCGAGCGTGACAGCGTCAGCACCAGGCCGCACCACAGCAGCGCCAGCGCCGCAATCACGCTCAGCTGCTCCCAGCGCTCGCGTCTCGAGAGCAGTAGCACGGCCAGCGAGACCATCACCAGGGCCAGGAAGCGCCCGAAGACGTCCGGGTCGAAGAACACCGAGTTGACGGTGAAGTAGGCGTGGACGTCGTTGGCCGCGATCAGCTTGGGGTTCAGGAAGATCGTCTTGGTGGCGTACTCCGCGAATCCGACGGCGGCGAACAGCAGCGCCAGCGCCACCACGATTTGCAGGCACCTGCGGATCAGCCGCGGCGTCCAGCGGACCTCGCGCAGCAGGCAGAAGAGCAGCGTGAAGGGCACGTAGAAGAACACCATCTGCTGGAGCGCCTTCTCGAAGTCCTTGGAGTAGACCGACTGCAGCGCGTAGAGGACCACGTAGAGGCCCAGCAACCGCTCGGTCCATCCCGCCGGCCGGCGCCGCTGCTCCGCGGCGAGCCCAGGCAGCACGACCGCTAGGGTGCCGGCGGCGACCACCAGGTACAGCGGCACCAGCAGGTTGGCGGTCGATCCGCCGGCGGCGATGGGGACGCGGAAGGGCAGCGCCAGCACCGCCAGCGGCGCCAGCAGCGCCGGTCGCCGAGCGATCAGGCGAGCGACGGTCACCAGCACCGCCAGCCCCGCCGCGGCGGCCAGCACGGCCACCAGCGGGTGGCGATGAACGACGCTCAGCTGGGGCGAGCGCCAGATGTCGGCGAGCAGCAGGACCGGCGCCAGCACCAGCGCCCCGACCATCGACGCTGCGCGCAGACGCGCATCCTCCAGCAGCATCGCGCCAGCCACCATCGCCGCCGCCACGATCACGCCGGCCTCTGGCAGCGGCCCGGTCAGCGCGGCGAGCGTGATCACGCCGGTGAGAGTAGAGAACGCGCCCCGGCCGATCCTCTACGCTGCGCCGCCATGCCGACGGCCCGATCATCGATCGCGTGCGTGTCGATGGCCCTGGCGCTGGGTACGTCGTTGAGCGCATGTGGTGCGACTGCCAAGCCCGAGGCGGGCTCACCCAGCCTGCGCTCCGGCAAGGAGCCTGGACGGGGTGTCATCGACGACCCCCGCACGCGCCACATGGCCTGCCTGCGGGCGCTGCGCCTGCCGTTGACGAGCGTCAGTGACACGGAGGTGCTGCTGGGCGCGACGCCGGCGCAGGCGCGGGTGAGATTCACGCCAACGCCGGGGGCGGCTCAGGAGGCTCAGATCTCTGGTCAGGTCCAGGGCGCCGAGGTGATCGGCCCCGCCCTGCTCTTCCCGGGGGGGATGTCAGACCACCAGCTCATGCAGATCGAGCGCTGCCTGGCGCAGGGAATCAATGGGTAAATCGTGCGCGCCCGGCCGGCGCTCTACAATCACGACGGCTCGCGCCGTGAGTGCGGGCCCCTTTGCGTCCGCGCCCCTCATCCCGGCTCCTGAGCGCGGCGCCTACCGAAATCCTTTTGTGTCCGTTCCCACCGCCGAGCTGACTGCGCGGGCCGCGGGCGCCCCCTCGGGGGCGCAGCCGGCAAGCCTCCTGAAGCGCCTGACCGGGGCGAGGCTGTACCTCGCGCTGGCCGGACTGGCGCTGCTGATCGGCGCTCTCTCGCTCCTCGTTCCCTCCACGCCGAGCTATGACCCGTGGGCGTGGCTGGTGTGGGGCCGGGAGATCGTGCACCTGAAGCTCCATACCACCGGCGGCCCCTCGTGGAAGCCGTTGCCGCTGGTCTTCACCACGCTGTTCGCGCCCTTTGGCAAGGCGGCACCCGACCTGTGGCTGATGGTTGCCCGCGCGGGAGCGGTGATGGCCCTGGCGATGGTCTTCAAGGTCTCGGTGCGCCTCACCCAGCAGCTCGGCGACACGATGCGCAGCGCGGCCGCCGGCACCCGGGCCACCGCCAGCGGTGCCCGCGCGGCCCTCGGCGGGCTTCCCGGCACGGTGCTGGCGCCCGCCCTGCTCGCCGGCCTGGTCGCCGCCGCCGGCCTGCTGAACTCACGCGGCTTCATCAGCGACAACGCCCTCGGGTACTCCGAGGGCCTGATGACCGCGCTCGTGCTGGTCGCGGTCGACCGCCACCTGGATGGGCAGCGGCGCCAGGCTTTCGCCGTCGGCTTCTTCGCCGCCCTGGACCGACCGGAGATCTGGCTGTTCTGGGGCCCCTACGGGCTGTGGCTGTGGTGGACCGACCCCGGCGCCAGAAAGCTCGTGGCGGCACTGTTCGTGCTCATCCCGGTGTTCTGGTTCCTGCCCGAGTACTTGGGCTCGCACCACTTCTTCCGCGGGGTGTCCCGCGCCCAGCATCCCCGCTCCAACAGCCCCGCCTTCGCCAAGTGTCCCTTCTGCAGCGAACTGGGTACCCACGCCTGGCGCACCGTGTTGCTGCGCGTCAAGGTCATCGCCGCGGTGGCGGTGGTGCTCTCCGCCGGGCTGCTGTGGGGCCAGCGCCGCGCCCGGGCCGGTTGGACGCTCGCGAGCCCGCGGGAGCGGGCTCAGGCGGGCCTCGTGCTCACGGGTGTCCTGGGTCTGGCGTGGTGGATCGTGATCGCGCTCATGACCCAGGCCGGCTTCTCGGGCAACGACCGCTACCTCGTGCTCGGGGCGGCCCTGGTGCTGATCGCCGGCGGAACCGGCTGGGGCTGGGCGGCTTTGGAGCTGGGCAGGCTGCTCCCGCGCTACGTCGGGCCGGTGCGTGCTCTCGGCGCGCGCGCGCCAGCAACCGGGATCGCGGTGCTACTGGCGGCGGTACTGCTGGTGCTGCCCAACTGGATCGGCGGCAACGTGATCGACCTCCAGCGGAGCCACCGCGCCCTCGTCTACCAGGCGCACCTGCGCGACAGCGCAGCCGCGGCGGTGGCCAAGCTCGGTGGCGCCGGGCGGATCATCGCCTGCGGGACGGTGATGACCGAGGGCTTCCAGGTCCCGCTGCTGGCCTGGACCCTCGGCGCCCACATCCTCCAGGTCCAGGCGGCGCCGGTGGGGCCCGGCACGCCGCCGCCGGCACCGAACGTGATCTTCCAGACCCGCGCCCAGCACCACGCTCATCTGCTGCCTTTGCTGAGCACGTGGCCGGGGACCCACTACAAGCTCGTGCTCCCCACGAAGACCTTCAGGGTCTACGAGCACTGCGCCGGTTAACCTCCAGAGCCCGCCGATGGCCACGACCGCACCGCCACCTCCCCTCCTCTCCACACCCGAAGTCCGGGACGTCGAGGGTCCCCGCTGGTTCCGGCGGGCCCCTGGCTGGCTGACCGCCGGCGGCCTGCTGTTCCTGCTCGTCGCACTCTCCGCGTTCCTGCGCACCCGCGATCTCACCGGCGGCAAGGGCCAGTTCTGGATGGACGAGGCCATCACCACCGGCATCAGCTCGCACCCGCTTACGGCCATCCCCGGCATCCTGCGCCACGACGGGTCCCCGCCGCTGTTCTACCTGCTGCTGCACGTGTGGATCGGGTTGTTCGGCAACAGCGAAGCGGCCACCCACGCGCTGCCGGTGCTGCTGGGACTGCTCGCGATCCCGATCAGCATGTGGGCGGCCTGGAGCCTGTTCGGCCGCCGCGCCGGCCTCTACGCCGCCGTCCTCTTCGCCTTTAGCGCGTTTCTCACCACCTACGCCCAGGAGACGCGGATGTACGAGCTGATGGCGCTGCTCGGTGTGCTGGCGACGGCCGGCTTCCTGCACGGCTTCGTATACGGACGCCGGCGCTACCTAATCATGTTCTCGCTGTCGTTGGCGGTGATGCTGCTCACGCATGGCTGGGGCCTGTTCTTCGGCGCCGGATCGGCGGTCGCGCTGATTCCCCTGTGGCGCCAGAGTGAGGACCGGCGAGGCCTGGTGCGCGACGCGGCGCTGGCCTACGGCGGCGCCGCGATCCTGTTCCTGCCCTGGCTGCCGACGTTCATCTACCAGGCCACCCACACCGGAGACCCGTGGGCGCCACCACCCCGCTTCGGGGCGCCGGTGCTGATCTCCCGAGACCTGATCGGCGGGGACCGGGTCACGGTGGCGCTGGTGATCGCGGCGGTGATCGGCTTCGCGCAGCTATTCACCCGCGCGTACCGCCGCAGCCTCGATGCCAGGCTCCTGTGGACGCTGGTGGCGCTACCCACCGCGACGCTGCTGCTGGCCTGGCTGGCCTCCCAGATCACACCGGCGTTCGTCAGTCGTTACTTCGCTCCGGTGCTGGCCTCGATCCTGCTGCTGGCGGCGTGGGGGTGCGCCCGCTCGGGCGTCGTGGGACTGGTGGCGATCGCGCTGTCGGTGGTGTTCGTGGCCAATCCCTCCTCCTTCACTCCGTCCTACAAGAGCGACATGCGCGACGTGGCCGGCGAGGTGGCGCCCCATCTGCGCGCCGACGACCTGGTCATCTCGGGCCAGCCCGAGCAGGTGCCACTGGCCGCCTACTACCTGCCCGCCGGACTGCGCTACGCCAACACCACCGGACCGGTTCAGGATCCCACCTACATGAACTGGGTCAAGGCGCTCGATCGCCTCCGCGGCGCCCAGCCGGCTCAGACGCTGGCTCCGGTGCTTGCTACGCTTAAGCGCGGCCAGCAGGTCCTGTTCGTGCGTCCTCTTACCGAGGGGGTACACAACTGGGAAGCGCCGTGGACACAGCTCGTGCGGCGGCGCTCTGCGCAGTGGGGAGCGATCCTCGCGGCCGACCGAAGCCTCAAGCCGGTGTGGACAGCTCCCCACAACTACCGCGGCGCCTGCTGCGTGGCCGACAGCGCCGTCCTCTACCAAAAGGTCGCGTGAGATCCAGATGAGCGAAACATCCCCCTCCACGACGTCCACGACGGGCGCCGAGATCACCTCCGAGCGTCCGGTCGTCGTCATCGGCGGAGGCCCCGCCGGACTTACCGCCGGCTACCTGCTGGCCAAGCAGGGCAAGGCGGTCGTGGTGCTGGAGTCCACCGACCAGGTCGGCGGCATCGCCCGCACCGAGGTCCGCGACGGCTACCGGTTCGATCTCGGCGGCCACCGCTTCTTCACCAAGGTCAAGGAGGTCGACAACCTCTGGCACGAGATCATGAAGGAGGAGTTCCTCAAGCGTCCGCGCCAGAGCCGGATCTACTGGAACAAGAAGTTCCTGGAGTATCCGCTCGACGGGATGGACGTGATCAAGAAGCTCGGCCCGGTGGAGCTCACCCGCGTCGGACTCTCCTACCTGTGGGCGGCGATCAAGCCCAAGGGCCGCGAGGACACCGTTGAGCAGTGGGTCTCCAACCGCTTCGGCAAGCGCCTGTACAACCTGTTCTTCAAGACCTATACCGAGAAGGTGTGGGGCGTCCCGTGCTCGGAGCTCCGGGCCGAGTGGGCGGCGCAGCGGATCAAGGGGCTGTCGTTCTTCAGCGCCGCCAAGTCGGCCTTCTTCGGCAACCGGGGCAACAAGATCAAGTCACTGATCTCCGAGTTCAACTACCCGCGCTACGGCCCGGGGCAGATGTGGGAGCAGATGACCTCCGACATCCGCGAGCACGGCGGCGAGGTGCGGATGAACGCCCCGGTGACGCGGTTGCACCTCTCCCCCGAGGGCCAGGTCACCGAGGTCGTGGCCGGTGGCGAGACGCTGACGCCCTCGCACGTGATCAGCTCCCTGCCGCTGCGCACGATGGTGGCAATCACCGAGCCCGAGGCCCCCGTCGAAGTTCGTGACGCCGCTCGCGGCCTGCGCTACCGGGACTTCCTCACAGTGGCACTGGTGATTCAGGGCGAGGAGCTGTTCCCCGACAACTGGATCTACATCCACGAACCCGGAGTCGAGGTCGGCCGAATCCAGAACTTCCGCTCCTGGAGCCCGTGGATGGTGCCCAACGACACCGACGCCTCGATCGGGATGGAGTACTTCTGCTTCGAGGGCGACCACCTGTGGAACATGAACGACGACGACCTGGTCAAGTTCGCTACCCGGGAGATCCAGCAGCTCGGACTGGCCAAGGCCGACAACGTCAAGTTCGGCTTCGCCGTCCGCGTGCACAAGGCGTATCCGATCTACGACGCAGAGTACGGCGAGCGTCTGGAGACGATCAAGGCATGGCTGGCAAGCGTCTCGAACCTGACCCAGGTCGGGCGCAACGGGCTGCACCGGTACAACAACTCCGACCACTCGATGCTCACCGCGATGCGCGCCGTGGACAACATCCTCCTCGGTAGCGGCCACGACATCTGGGCCGTCAACGCCGAGAGCGTCTACCACGAAGAGGACGTCGCCGACGAGAACCCCTACCGGAATGCGCCGGAGACCAAGGCCATGGAGCAGCCGCTCGCGTCGGAGCGGTAGGCAGGGGCGTGCCGGGCCGCCGCTCGTGGAGGTCCAGCGCCGTGGCAGGAGCGGCCACGGCTGTGTTGGCACTGGGATCGCCGCTGCCAGCGATCGGGGCGGCGCCATCCGCGCTCGGTTCCGGTCCCACCGGCAGCCCGCTCTCACCCGGCCTGCCCCAGTCCCCGGGCGCCACCCCGACGGCCACCACACCGGTCGCCCCGACCAACACTGGCACGACCTCCTCGCCTGACAGCGGGCTGAGCGGCAGCAGCGCGGTGGTGATCGCCACTGGGGCGGTCGTGGTGCTGGTGGGGATCTCGCTCTTCATCTGGCGTGACGCTCGCCGCCGTGCTCCGGTGCGCCGACGGTCGGCGAGCGCCACCGCGGGAGCAGACGCCGAGGCTGGGCGCACCGGCTCCAAGAAGCCACGCGGCAAGCAGCGCAAGCCGAGTCCCGCCGAGCGCCGGCGGCGCAAGCGCGGCCGGGCGCGCTAGCGGTCTACCGGGCCCTAGGGCGGAGGGCACCCCCAGGAGCACTACCAGTGGCGCGCTGCCCGCTTGGCGCGGAGCAGCTGACGCTCCACGGTCCTCGTCGTAGCCCCCGTCGAGGAGGCGATCTCGCCGTAGGAGAGGCCGAGTGCGTGCAGCCACAGCATCTGCTGCTGGCGCGTTGATAGCCGTGTGAGCGCCGCCAGACGTAGCCGCTGCTCCACCAGCTCGTCCGGTCCCGGCCCGATCGCGGCAACCGTGTCGGCGACCCCGCGTGCCTCCTCGTCGCCCTCGAGCGAGAGCTCTCGCCCGTCACGGCGGATCAGCTTGAACGCTTCGTGGACCGCGGTCGTGACCAGCCACGAGAGCACTGACTCCCGCCGGACGCGGCCGGCGTGGCACGCGAGCCGACTCCAGGCGAACTGGCAGGCGTCCTCGATCACCGCCTCGCCCGCGTGCACGTCGCGGCGGACGATGCGCTCCAGGCAGGGAGCGAGCGAACGGTAGAGCCCGTCCAGGTCGAGAGGCTGCGGTGATGGGGATGCAAGTTGCGGGTTCATGACTCCAATTGAGACTAAGTTGATACAGATCAGACTAGTAAGGCTGCACTGTACTTGCTAGCTTCTGTTTATGTCAATTAGTCTCAATTAGAAAGGAAGGTGGAGCGTGCACCTCGCCGTCACGGCCCATCCGAACCTCAAGGGCCTCCCAGGAAGCAACGTCCTGCAGCAGCTCGTCAACGGCGCTGAAGCCTGGGCGCTGACCATTGCCCTGCTGGGCGCGTTCATCGGCGCCGCCCTGTGGGCGGTGGCCTCGCACAGCCACAACCACCAGTACGCCGGCCGGGGCAGGATGGCCGCGCTGGTCTCCGCAGCCGCGGCGTTGGTCGTCGGGGCCGCCCCCGGGCTGGTCAACTTCTTCCAGCACCTCGGCACGCAGGCGAAGTGATGCGACCCCACGCTTCCCGCTTCCTGCTGGTGGCGCTGGTGTCACTGGCGCTCGTGAGCTGCACGGTCCTGGGCGAGGCGCCGCCGGCGGCTGCACTGAACCCCCTCCGCGCGATCTGTCACGAGCCGCTCGCCGGCACCCTCGTACCGGCGTGCAAGGTCGCGGGGACCGGTGGCAAGCTCCTGGGCGCCGGCAAGAAGCTCGTCACTGGCCACGTCGGCGGTGCGGCCAAGGCAGCCCTCGGAGCCGGCACCAACCTCGTCGGCGGACTGGTGGGCAAGGCGGCCTTCGGCATCGGGCTGGCGGCGGTCGGCGATTGGGTCCTCGGCGGCGCCCAAGCGGCACTGAAGCTGACGGCGCGCTTACTTGACAAGAGCACCCGCCCGCAGCTGCGAACGACCTGGTTCTCCTCCACCTACTGGCGGATCGCCGGCATCTCGGCGCTGCTGACGCTGCCGTTCCTGTTCGCGGCCACCGTTCAAGCGCTGCTGCGCTCCGACCTCACGCTGCTGGTCCGGGCGGCACTCGGCTACCTGCCGCTGTCGCTGCTGGCGGTGAGCCTGGCCGCGCCCGTGACGATGCTGCTGCTGTCGGCCACCGATGGGATCTCCGCCATCGTGACCTCGGCCGCAGGTGGGGCCAGCACGCGGTTCCTCGGACGTTTGGGAGCGCTCAGCGGGGGGCTCAGCCTGGTCTCCAGCTCGCCGTTCGTCTCCTTCTTCGTCGGGATCCTGGTCGTAGCTGCGGCGGTGCTGCTGTGGGTCGAGATGCTGATGCGCGAGGCGGCGATCTACATCGTCGTGCTGATGCTGCCGCTCGTGTTCGCCGCCTTGGTGTGGCCGGCACGCCGCATGTGGGCGACCAGGTCCGTCGAGATCCTGGTCGCCCTGATCCTGTCGAAGTTCGTCGTCGTCTCCGTTCTCTCCCTTGGCGCGGCCGCCCTCGGCCAGTCCGGCGGGGGCGACGTCAGCGGGATGCTGATGGGCTTGGTGCTCGTCGTGCTGGCTGCGGCCGCGCCGTGGGCGCTCGTGCGGCTACTGCCGATGGCCGAGCTGGCCCATACCGCGGCGGGCCACATGCGGGGCGAGCTCTCCCAGCTGCGAGGCGTGCAGGCGATGAGCGGGGCGCTCGCCGGCGGGGCCAGCGAGTGGGTGGGCGGCCTGCCGGCGATGATGCGCCGGCAGGCCGACGAGGTCGACGGCGGCTCTTCACCGCAGGCCAGCGCCAGATCCGAGGCCGCCAAGCTGGAGGGGCGGGCGCTCGGGGCGGAGCCCGATGAGGGGTTGCAGGGGCTGGAGGGGTTGCGCGATGGAGCGGGTAGCGGTCTCGGACCCCCGAGCGCCGGCGGGCAAGCGGGGGAGGCCGCCGGGGACACCGGCCTCGCGGGCGGTGATTCCGGGGGCCTGGGAGCGGGCGGGCCTCGGGAAACGGAGCTCGGAGCCTCCGCGCCTCCGGATTCCGGCGCCGGTTCCGGTTCCGGTACCGCGCCGGCGCCGTCTGACCTCGCCGACGGGACGGCGCCGTACCGGTGGCGCCCTCCCGAGCAGCCGATCGACCGCATGGGCGACACGTTCGTGCTCGGCCCCGAGATGCAGGGGAGCCGCCGCCCGGCGCCGGAGGGTGGGGAGGGGCACGACGGGGCGGCGGCCGACGACCCCGACCCCCTTCCCTCTCGCCAGGAACCACGTGAGGGGCTGCTGTGACCCGCCCACACCTCTCCTACCGCTTCGGGCCGCTGGAGCGCCGCGGGCTGTTCGGGGCGATCCGCGGCGGCCAGGCGGCGGTGATCGCGCTCGGCGCGCTGGCGGGAATCGTGGTGCTGGACAGCGCGCCCTCGACCACCGGGGCGCTCCTGGCCACATCGGCTTTTGGCGGTGCTTGCGCGGCGATGCTGATCCCCGTCGGCAGGCGCGGTGTCGACGAGTGGGTCCCGCTGATCCTGGCCTTCGCCGGGCGGCTGCTGAGCGGCCGGCGGCAGTTTCGCTCCGCCGCGCCCGGCAGGGGCATGCGCACCCGCCTGCCCGGGGGCAGCATGGCGAACACGTCTCCAGAGGCCTCGCCGGAGGCGCCACCGGCGTTGCGCGAGGTTCGCGTCATCACACTGGCCTACCGGGAACGCGCCATCGGCGTGCTCTCAGAGCGCTCGGGCAGGAGGCTGACGGCGGTGCTCGCCTGCCGGGTCGGGGCCTTCTCCCTACTCGATCCCGAGGCCCAGGAACGGCGGCTGGCGCGGTGGGGACTGGTGCTCGCCGGCGCCGCCGGAACCGCGGTGCGGCGGATCGGCTGGATCGAGCGCACCGCCCCGGCCCAGGGCGACGAGCTGGCTCGCTGGCTGCACGCCGAGCGTGATCCCGCGGTGCCGCTGCGCGGAACGCCAATGATCGAGTCCTACCTGGAGCTGATCGGGACCACGGCAAAGGTGACGCAGGAGCACGAGATCCTCGTTGCGGTCCAGGTCGACGCCCGCCGCGTACGGGAGCGGGGGACCGACACGGTCGGGCGAGCCCTGGTGGAGGCCACCGAACGAGTGGCACAGGGGCTGGAGGCCGCCGAGGTGCGGGTTCTGGGCGCGCTCACCGCCGGCCAGCTGGCGCGGGCGCTGCGGACCGCCTTTGACCCGTTCGCCGGATCGGAGCTGGCCACCCTGGACGCCGTCGATCCCGATCGCGGACAGCTCGCTGAGGCCAGTGCCTGGCCGCTGGGCGCGCGGGAGTCCTGGGACCACCTGCGCAGCGACGGCGCGCTGCACGCCACCTACTGGATCGCGGGCTGGCCGCGGGTGGATGTCTCACCGATGTTCATGGACGCGCTGCTGGGCCGCTCGAGCGCGGTGCGGAGCGTCGCGGTCACCTTTGAGCCAATCCCACCGGACCGCTCCACCCGGGAGGTCGAGGCCGCGATCACCCGGGATCGCGCCGACCGGGATCTGCGCCACCGCTTCGGGCAGTCAGAGACAGCCCGGCAGCGCCAGGCGCAGGAGGCCACGACCAGACGGGAGTCAGAGCTCGCCGCCGGTCATTGCGAGGTGCGCCTGGCCGGGTTCGTCACCGTCTCCGGCCGCGACGAGGAGGAGTTGCGCCGCGCCGGGGCCGAGGTGCTGGAGCACGCCGCGCGAGCGCGTCTAGAGCTCCACCGGATGTACGGCCAGCAGGCCGAGGCCTTCACCTTCACCCTGCCGCTCTGCCGAGGATTGCGATGAGGCGCTCGGCCGCAGAGCGCCCCGGCCATCGCGCCACCACCCGCCACGCGCAGGCGATCTACCCGTTCATGGCAGCGGGCGGGCTCGGCGGCAAGGGGGCCTTCATCGGCCGAGACTCCAGCGGCGGCGCGTTCTGCTTCGACCCCTGGGTCCTGTACGGGGAGGGCACCCTCGACGATCCGAACGTGATCGTGCTCGGCAAGCTCGGGCAGGGCAAGAGCGCGCTGGTCAAGACGTTGCTGTGGCGGATGCTGCTGTTCGGGCGCCGGGCCTTCGTGCTCGACGTCAAGCGCGAGTACGGCCCCCTGTGCGCCGCCGCCGGCGTGAGGCCGATCTCGCTGGTGCCTGGAGGAGGCGTGCGCCTGAACCCGCTCACCTCGCACCCCGAGGAGCACGCCCAGCTGGACCTGCTGCGCGCGGTGGCGGTCACAGCCGTGGGAGCGCCGCTGCACCAGATCGAGGCCGCCACACTGCGCGAGGCGCTGCGAGCGGTTCGCGCCGCCGGGCACGAGGCCACGCTGCCGGACATCGCCGCGCTTCTGTTCTCCCCGAGCACCGCGATGGCGGAGCGGCTGCAGACGGAGGTCGGCGCGCTCGCGCACGACGTCAGGCGGACGGCGCTGGCACTTCAGGACCTGTGCGAAGGCCCGCTGCGGGGGATGTTCGACGGCCCCACGACACCGGGCCTCGACCTCGACGCCAAGCTCCTGGTGCTGGACCTGCACGCCGTCCGCGATTCCCCCGCTGTGGGGATCCTGATGGCCTGCGCCACCGCGTGGATGAGCGCCCTGCTAGCCCGGATGGCCGAGCGCCCCGGACGGGAGCGGCTGATCAACGTCGCCGACGAGTCGTGGAAGATCGTGCAGCACACCGGCCTGGGGGAGTGGTTTCAGTCGAACTTCAAGCTCGCCCGCCAGTTCGGGGTGATGAACCTGGTCGTCCTGCACAAGCTGGCCGACCTCCAGGCGGCCGGCGACGCCGGCTCGCGGGCGGCGCGGATCGCGGAGGGCCTGATCGCTGACGCCTCCACGCGCATCGTCTACCACCAGGACGAGAGCCAGGTCCCGCTCACCCGGCAGCTGCTCGGCCTTTCGGAGACCGAGGCCCAGCTGATCGCCATGCTCTCGGCCGGCCAGGCGCTGTGGCGAGTCGGCTCGCGCTCGTTCGTGGTCCAGCACTACCGCTCGGCGCTGGAGGCGCAACTGACCGACACCGACACCGGCATGCAGATCGCAGCGGGCGCCCGGGGGCGGGGATGAGCCGCAGCCGCTCCGGCGAGGGCGTCTCCGACGTGGCCGTGCTGGTGGTGATCGGCGCGGTGTCGGCGGTGGCAACGGCGGTGTGGCTGTGGGGCGAGATCGCGGGCGCGCTGTTCGGCGAGGGCTGGCCGCGGGTGGCGCCGGGGCAGATGGCCAGCGTCCTCACACGCCTGCCGGCCCGGCTCACCGATCCCGGCGGCGCATGGCCGGCCAGCATCCGGGGCGAGCTGCCCGGCCCGGGGGGCTTCCTCGGTGCGCTGGCGCTGCTCGTCGCGGTCCTAGCGCTTCTCGCCCTGCTCATCGTCCGCGCCCGGGAGGCCGTCGGGGGCGGGCGCACCGGTGAGAGTGCCCGCTGGGCGCGCGCCGGAGAGCTGCGGGCGCTGCGGGCCCGACCGGCAAAGCGCCAGGCCGGGAGGCTCGTGCTCGGCCGGCGGGGGCGGCGCCTGCTGCTCGCCGAGCAGCGGCACGCGCTGGTGGCGTTTGGGCCGCCGCAGTCGGGCAAGTCCGCGGGCCTGGCGATCCCGGCGCTGCTGGAGTGGGACGGGCCCGCGGTCGCCTCCTCCATCAAGACCGACCTGCTGGGCGCCACCCTCCGGCGCCGCCGCCAGCTCGGATCCGTGTTCGTGTTCGACCCCTTCGAGCTGGCCGGCGTCCCGTCCCACACCTGGTCCCCACTGCGCCAGGCGGCATCCTGGGACGGGGCGCTGGAGGTCGCGTGGCGGCTGGCTGCCGCCGGCGAGCTGGACCGACGCAGCATGGAGGGCGGTGACTTCTGGGCCATCGCCGCCGAGCAGCGGCTGGCACCGCTGCTCTACGCGGCGGCCCGGACCGACGCGACGGTGGAGACGCTGATGCGGTGGGTCTACGGACAGGGGGCGCGGGAGCTCGACGAGGCCCTGGCGCGCGCCGCCGGCGAGGCGGCCGACGAGCTTCAGCTGGCCGACGCCCACGCGGCCTACGATGCCGTGCGCGCCTTTGAGGCCCAGGCCGACCGGACACGCTCCTCAATCGAGGCCACCGCGCAGACGCTGCTGCGGGCCTACCGCTTCGGACGCGTGGCCCGGTCGGCCCGCTCGTGTGAGATCACCGCCGAGGCGCTGCTCGACGAGCGGGCGACGCTGTACCTGATCGGGGATGCCAAGGCCTCCAAGCTGCTGCGCCCGATCTTCCTGGCGCTGCTCTCGGAGGTGGTCGATCGCGCCTACGAGCGGGCCACCCTGGCCGGGGGGCGCCTGGAGCTGCCGCTGCTGCTCTGCCTGGACGAGGCGGGCAACGTCGCCCCCCTGCCCAACCTGGCCGAGATCGCCTCCACCGCGCCGAGCCACAACATCCAGCTGGTATCGATCTTCCACGACCTCGCGCAGGCGCGCACGCGCTACGGCCAGCAGGCCGAGACCGTCGTCAACAGCCACCGTGCGCGGATGCTGCTGCCCGGCGTCGCCGACCTGGAGACGCTGCGCTACTTCGCCGGTCTGGTGGGAGAGGAGGAGGTCAAGGAGCTGACCCGCACCACCGGGTCCGGCGGCACGACGCGCTCCACGGGCAGGCGGCGTCGGCCGCTGGTGGCCGCGGAGGGGTTGCGACAGCTCCCCCCGGGCCAGGCCCTGCTGCTCTACGGGCGGATCGCCCCCGTGATCGTGAGGCTGCGGATGTGGTTCGCCGACCGCCGGCTGCGAGATGTGGGGGGATCGTGAGCCGGACAGCGGACGAGGACGAGCCGGGGGGCCGGGCAGTTGCAAGCGAGCCGGATGTTCAGCCGGACACCGAGCCGGTGCGCGGGCTCGGAGATTGGCGCCCCCTGGCGGGCACCGAGCGGTGGCTGTGGTTCGATCAGCTCTGGCAGGAGGTCTGCGCGCTGCGCGCGCGCTACCGGCTGCCGGTGCGCTCGGGATGGTGGGAGGACAACGTGCAGGTCGAGGCGCTGGCGGCGCTGGCCAGTTGGGTGGAGCGCTACGACTGCGGCGAGTGGGACGATCCGCCGGGAAAGCTGGCGCTGCTCTACGACCTGGAGCGGATCGCGACACTCCTGCGCGACGGCAACGATCCCTTCCATCCCGAGCGTGACCGGATGGCCTTCGTCCGCCACCTGGTGGAGATCGGCTGCGAGCACCCCGAGCGCGGGCGCAACCCTTCGTCAGCGGCCGCGGGGCACGCAGGAGCCAAGAGTCAGTGACTAGCTCCGTGACCTCGTCGCTGCGTAAGCGGTCCCTGCGTTGTCACCGGGCTCGTAAGGGCTCCCGACTTAGTTTGTGAAGGGGTCGGGGTAGTTATGTAGAACTGGGGTTTGTGATCGATGAGGAGGCCATCGGGGAGCGCTTCCGGGCGTCGGCCGGTGAGTTCAACGAGCGCCAGCGGCGGTTGTGGGCGGCGGCCGAGGCTAGGTCCGCGGGGTATGGGGGGATCTCGGCGGTGGTCCGCGCGACGGGGATCTCGGAGTCGACAGTGTTGCGGGGGCTCGCGGACTTGGACTCCGGTGAGGTGCCGTTGCCGGGAAGGGTCCGGCGTCATCCAGGACGCGTCCCGATCCTGGAGCGCGAGGTGGGGCTAGAGCGCGATCTCGATCGGCTTATCGATCCGGTCACAAGGGGCGATCCGGAGTCGCCGTTGCGGTGGACTTCTAAGAGCGGCGCGAAGCTCGCTCAGGCGCTTAGGGCTCGTCCATCAATTAGATGATGGGTTGATGGAGTAGTTCCATTCGCCGTGGAAGGAGTGGCGGGTGAGGTTGACCGCCGCGAGTTCGGCGGCGGTGACCTCGACTTTGGGGTAGTCGT
>JAABUU010002135.1_pt1 | contig 29264 bp, 21 predicted proteins | sample 5559301 | NCBI WGS metagenome assembly JAABUU01 (sample SAMN10711884, study PRJNA513360) | rock metagenome | isolation source: Antarctica rocks | place: Antarctica: Victoria Land, Richard Nunatak white
GGTCTATAATACCAAACGGTTGCATTCCAGCTTGGGGTATGTACCACCTGTTGAGTTTGAGACCGCCTATGTGCGAGGAATGAGATGTTGACTTTGACAGTGGAGTCGTCTCACGGGTTCAGTCCACTATCCTCACTTTCAACACAATAATAGAAGTGTTGAATACAAGACGACGGGATGGAAGTTAGAGCGTGATGGACGCCATATCACCTTCACCGATGGATGTGGGATCGGACGCGTTCGCATGATTGGAAGTCGAGACCTAGAGTCCTGTCCTGTCCCTCAGATACGACGTGTCCGCATTGTCAAACGTGCCGATGGCTACTATGTGCAGTTTGGCGTGCATGCCTGTCGAGAAGTTGAACATGTCCCGACAGGCAAATATATTGGCATCGACATGGGACTCAATGCCTACTCTACTGATAGCGAAGGGAATACCATCGAGAACCCACGCTATCTCAGGAAAGCAGAGAAGCGGTTAAAAAGACTCCACAGAAAACATTCTAAGTGTGTCAAGAAATCACAGAACCGCAAAAAGGCACAAAAGAAACTTGCTAAAGCGCATTTGAAAGTCCAGAGGCAGCGTGAAGATTTCGCTCGGAAGCAAGCGAACGCGCTCATCCAGTCTAGCGACTTGGTTGCCTACGAGAAACTTTCTATTCGCAACATGGTCAAAAATCATCACCTTGCCAAATCCATTAGCAATGCTGCATGGGGCGTGTTCCTGCGTTGGGTTAACTATTATGGAGAACTATACCATGTTCCTGTAATAGCAGCTGCACCCAACTTCACGTCACAAGACTGTAGTCGCTGTGGCACTCGCGTCAAAAAGTCTCTCAGTGTGAGAACGCATGTCTGCCACGCTTGCGGGTTGGTGATGGATCGAGACCACAATGTGGCAAGGAACATTTTAGACAAGGCATCCCGTACCGTCGGGCAGACGGGAACGGCTAGAGCAGATGTTGCTCTAGGAAACGCTTCTGGACAGAAGACCTCTACTCGCGTATCGAGAGGTACGTTGAGCAAGTCGGCTGGATGAAAGAAGAATTCCCCATCTTTCTAAGCGGGGAAGTGTCAAGCAGTGTAGCATGAGTAGTAGGGTTGGTCAATGTCACTAGGAGTCACAGATTTTTTTGAAAGTCCCTTTGTGAGTGCTCTTGTTCTCATTCGACACAGGGAAGCTTGACAGTAAAAGTAGTTCCTTTATCGGGTTCGCTATAGACAGAGATAGTGCCGTGATGGGCGCGAACAACTGCTACGGCTATCGTTAGCCCTAATCCCGTACCGATAGCGTTTGTGCTGTTTGTGCTGGCAGGACGTTTATGCTGCCCACGATAGAAGGCATCAAAGATATGAGCAAGGTCGTTGTGAGCAATACCTTCTCCGTTGTCGATCACCCGCACAACCGAATTTTCATCTTCACGGTCTAGTTGAACAACGATAGTACCAGTTGGGCCAGAGCGTCCATATTTCAAGGCATTATCTAACAAGACAAAGAAAAGTTGGTGAATGCGTTCAGGGTCGCCTTTCATGTCAAGGCGTTTTTCCGTGAGAATGGAGAGCGAGATGGAACAGGTATCCTTAGCTCGTAAACGCGTCTTCTCGATCTCCTCGGTTGCCAGGGCCAGCAGGTCGATGTACTCTTTTTTTGTGGGACGGCTATCATCAAGTCGTGCCAGTGTCAAGAGATCGTTGATGAGAAATGTCATACGTTCGGCCTCACTTTTCATCAGTTTGAGAACACGTGTAGACATTTCTGGATCGTCTTTTGCGCCGCGCATGAGTACCTCGGTGAAGCCACGTAACGAGGTGAGCGGTGTACGCAATTGGTGCGATGCATCCGAGAAGAAGCGCCTGAAACGTAACTCGGATGCTAAATGCATCTCTTCCGCACGCTCCAGGCGTGTCACCATTTCGTTCAGGCTACCTGCCAGGCGGTCGATTTCGTCTTGTGGAGGTAGACGTAGTGGCAAGCGTTCACGCTGTTTCAGATCACCTGAAGCAATGGCTTGAGCCGCGTCTGTCACACGCCAGAGTGGTTGCAAAAGCAACGTATTGAGGAAAAAGGCGAGTGCTGTACCAAGAATAATCGTAACAGTTCCGATAATACCAACATACATTGGAGGCGTGTGTTCGTAGTATAACATATAGAGTATCAAAACAACAATACAGAGAATAATAAAGTATGCAATGGTAAGTTGTGCGCGTAGACTGAAAAAGGGGCGTAACCAGAGCGGTGCATTATTCCCTGATACTCTTGTCGCCTCGAACAGCGGCGTCGAGGGAACATTTTCAGTTGACAGCTCAACCACATATATATGCTGTGACTGTGTATTGTCACCTGCTGTGCCATCTACTTTTGCCGATTCTTCTGCATTCATGCTTTGTGACTCTGCCATAAAACTCCCACTTTTTAGCTATGTATTATGCATCGCCCTTTAAGACATAGCCTACGCTACGTACTGTATGAATGAGGCGCGGCGTACTGGGTGAATCTTCGATTTTCTCACGAAGGTAGCGCACATAGACCTCGATGATGTTTGTTTCTCCAAGAAAGTCGTAGCCCCACACTTGATTAAGAATGGTTTGACGATCAAGAACTTGACGTGGATGCCTCATAAAGAGATGAAGCAGATTGTACTCAGTTGCAGTTAGCTCGATGAGACGACCACTGCGTGACACTTCGCGCGTGGCTGGATTGAGCCGCAGATCAGCGAACTGAAGTACCTGTCCGTTCGCATCATTTTCACCATTAGTGCTGGCTGTCGCGGACTTCGCACGATTTTGACGACGTAGAATTGCGCGGATGCGTGCCAACAATTCGTCAAAATCAAATGGTTTTGTGAGATAATCATCGGCACCCGTGTCGAGTCCAGCGATACGGTCCCGTACCTCGTCTTTTGCCGTTATCATGAGGACCGGCACATCACGCGTGGTGGGATTTGCACGCAGACGACGACATACCTCCAGTCCATCAATACCCGGCATCATGATATCGAGCAGTACGAGGTCGGGATTGATACGTTGGGCTAGCGTAACTCCTTGCTCGCCATCCGAAGCTGATTCGACCTGAAACCCTTCGTAGCGTAGCCCTATTCGCACCAACTCCACAATATTTTCCGCGTCGTCTATCACAAGAACTTTCAAAAGCGGCTGTTTATCCTGTTGCCCTTGCCAGGTTGTGCCTTGTTGCATCAAATACCCCCTTTAGTCGAAAAGAAGCAAATAAAAGATAAGTAGAAATTCTATAAAAGAACAAAAATTCGTTAAGGTCACTTCATTATAGTTGTCTCACCGCGTGTGTGCAAGTATATCGTAGCTCTTTCCTTAGAATTCTTAGCAACCTTTAAGCTTTGGGCACTTTATAGCAATTTTTAACAACCCCTTGACAATACTCCATCGCGTCAGTATACTTACTCGTAACCGATACCGTAATCGGTTACGAGGATACATAGCAATATATGTGGAGGATCATTGTATGTCGGGGAAGCCTACAATTGATGATATTGCTCGACTGGCAGGAGTGTCGAAGGCGACCGTCTCGCGCGTGCTAAATCGCAAGCCAGACGTGTATCCCGCGACACGCGAACGTATTTTACGCATCGTGGAGGAACAAAACTTCGTCCCAAGTGTTGCCGCGTCCAATCTTGCACGTGGGAAGAGTCGTCTTATCGGCGTCCTTATTCCATCATTCACTCAACCCTTTATTCAAGATGTATTGCGCGGCGTTGCGGAAACCATCGAGCAAACTCCCTATGAACTCGTGCTGTACAGTGCGAACCGCACTATGTATGACAGGGACAAGAGCCATCTCATCGACAATATCCTGGCGACGAAGTTGACGGCGGGTGTCCTTGCAATGTTCATGGGCCAATCCATGCATCACTTGGCTCAGTTGCACAAGAGCGGCTTTCCAGTTGTTGCCATCGACGACCAGGAGAAGCCTGATGCGATGATCCCCTGGGTGGGAGCCGACAACATTATGGGTGGCTATGAGGCGGTGCGGCACCTGATCGCTCTTGGTCATCGGCGTATTGCACACATTCAGGGTCCTGTACACTATCTTTGTTCACGTGAACGCTACGAAGGATATGTGCAGGCACTCACCGAGGCAGATATCCCTGTGCATGAGCAACTCGTCGTACAGGGCGATTTCACCCCTCCAAGTGGAAGAATAGCCGCTAACATGCTTTTTGCCTTACCAAAAGAGCAACAGCCCACCGCCATTTTCGCTGGCAACGACCAGATGGCCTACGGAATGCTCGCGGCGGCTGAGGAGCATGGGATACAAGTTCCTGGTGATGTCGCGCTCGTTGGCTTTGATGATATTTCTTCGTCGGCACATATTCGTCCGGCACTGACGACCGTGAGACAACCTTTCTATGAAATGGGACAACGCGGTATCGAGGTCCTTCTTTCGCTATTAGACACTCCTGTTAGCAATGGGAGTGGATGGTCTTCCCCCCCATCATCCACTCTCGATGCATTCAATGGGAACGGTGTGCATGGTGCCGCACAACCCATTCGTGTTCAATTTGCTACCAACCTTGTAGTGCGTGCTTCTTGTGGTTCTTCCCAACATCTCGCGGTCTCGACCTCAAACGTGTCCTTGTAAGGTCCGTAACTCTCGTAATCATTGTTGTTTCTATGGATCAACGGTTGATCCTGTCAATGTGCGGGTATAACCCGTACAATACATCCAACGCGAGGAGGTTTCCCGTGGTTTCCAACCCTCTATCTGCAACGTTTGGCACGAAGGCCAGGACAGGGATGATCGTCTCATCTCTGCTTGTAGTCCTCATCATGATCCTTTCGGCCTGTGGTGGTGGTGGTGGTGGTACTGCCTCAAAGGGCGGTGCGAAGAACAGTACACTTACCGTGAATACGAGTCCAAAGGGCGATTTTGTAAACAATTTCAGCCCGTATGCTCCAACCGCAACTGATGGTGTACAGGGTCCTGTCTACGAAACGCTACTCTTTTTCAACCGCTTAGATGGCAGTGTGAAGCCCTGGTTGGCACAGAGCTATAAGTTCTCGGCTGACGCGAAAAGCTTGACCTTCAACCTGCGTCAAGGCGTCAAGTGGACCGATGGTCAAGCGTTCACCTCGGACGACGTGGTATTTACCCTGAACGAACTCAAGCAGTATCCAGCCGCCGATACTGGTGGTATCTGGCAGTACATCAACCAGGTGAGCGCACCCGATGCTAACACCGTCACCGTTACATTTAAGCAAGCCTATACACCAATTCTCTGGTTTTTAGGTGGTCAGACCTGGATGCTCCCCAAGCATCTCTGGGCAAATGTCGGTGATCCTACTAAATATGCCGCGACGACTCCTGTTGGGACTGGCCCCTTCAAACTCAAGTCGTTCTCGCCGCAACTTCTTGATTACACCAAGAACACCAGCTACTGGCAGCAGGGCAAACCAGAAGTATCAGAACTCAAGTATCCATCATTCACCTCGAATACGGGTGCTGAGCTAGTGCTGTCACGTGGTGACCTTGACTGGACCGGTCTCTTCACCCCTGATGTGCAGAAGACCTACGTGAATCGTGATACCGCACACAACCACTACTGGTTCCCAGCGAGAAACGTCGTCATGCTCTATCTGAACACCGCCAAGGCACCATTCAACAAGCTGGCGGTCCGTCAGGCGATCAGTAGTGCCCTGGATCGTGAGCAGATGTACAAGGTTGCCGAGAGTGGTTACGAGCCAGTTTCCAGCCCAACAGGTCTGGTCCTGCCTTCTAACAAGAATTACCTCTCAGCGGATTATGCCAACTCAACCTATGCGATTGATACCGCCAAGTCGATGCAATTGCTTGAGAGTGCGGGCTTCAAAAAGGGTAGTGATGGTATCTATGCTGATGCGAGTGGCAAAAAGCTCTCGTTCAACATTGATGTGGTCAATGGCTGGACCGACTGGGTGACGAACTGTCAGATTATGGCGGACAATCTCAAAAAGATTGGCATTGATGTCAAAGTGAATCCAGCTTCGTTCAATTCCTACTTTAGCGCGATGCAAACGGGTAGCTTCGATGCCGTCATCTCCTGGACCAATGCAGGACCTACACCCTACTACCTGTACAACTCGATGCTGAACAGCACCAATACCAAGCCGCTTGGTCAGAGCGCGACCTCGAACTGGGAGCGTTGGAACGATCCGGCAACTGATGCCTTGCTGAACCAGTACGCCACCTCGACGGATTCCGCGGTGCAGCAACAAGCGATTGCAGGTCTTCAAAAGATCATGGTTGAGCAGCTACCGAGTATTCCGCTCGTCTATGGTGCCACGTGGAATGAGTACAGCACGGCACGCTTCACAGGCTGGCCGACCGCCGAGAACTCCTATGCGTCTCCGGCTCCCTTTGATACCCCTGACAATGCGATTGTGATGTTGAACTTGCATCCTGTCTCATAGAGTACTCTGTACAAGTCAGATGTTTATAGAGCGACCAGTTGCTCTATAAACATCTGGTCTACACAAGCATTCTTCAATGATAGAAGGAGTCAAAAGATGCGTCACCTGCTCCGCCGCATCGGTTTTTATCTGGTTGCTCTGTGGGTTGCAATCACCGTAGACTTTTTTATTCCGCGTCTCGCGCCAGGCAATCCTGCGGAACTGCTGATTGCACGTTTCCAAGGCAAGTTACGCCCGGAAGCGTTGCACTCGCTGGAGATTGCCTTTGGCGTGAGCCACGAACCCTTATGGGTACAGTATTTTCAGTATCTCAACCAGTTGGCACACGGCAATCTCGGTATTTCGATTTCCTATTTTCCTACCCCTGTCGTGACGGTGATTGGGCAAGGCTTACCCTGGACACTTGTCCTAGCGACGGTCTCGGTCATAATCAGTTTTGTTTTGGGCACCCTGCTGGGAGTCGTGATTGCATGGCGACGTGGTTCCTGGTCAGATACCGTTGTGCCGCCACTGCTCACTTTCTTTTCGGCGGTGCCATACTTCTGGCTCGCCCTCCTCTTCTTATATGTGCTGGGCTTCTTGCTCAATTGGTTTCCTATTAACGGCGGCTATGATATTGGCGTCACACCAGGGTTAACACCCGATTTTCTAACGAGTGCCGTTCAACATTCGCTCTTACCTGCACTTACTCTTGTGATCAGTTCTATTGCGGGTTGGGTGCTTGGTATGCGGAATGCGATGATGACGACATTATCCGAAGATTATGTCTTGATGGCGGAGGCTAAAGGACTTCCCGAACGTCAGGTGATGTTTGCTTATGCCGCACGAAATGCTATACTTCCAAATGTGACTGGTTTTGCCCTTGCGCTTGGCTTTGTTGTCTCAGGCCAGGTGCTCACCGAAATTGTATTCTCCTATCCTGGTATCGGTTTTTATCTGTTGCAGGCCGTGAGTAACTCTGATTATGCGCTCTTGCAAGGTATTTTCCTGATTATCTCACTTGCTGTGCTCATGGCGAACTTTCTCGCCGATCTTCTTTACACAGCTCTTGATCCTCGTGTACGACAGGGAAGGGGGTAGTACAAAATGAGTATTCCTACATCTTCTTCACGAACTCCATCGCCTGATGATAACGACCGTGGTTTGTTCGGTGCAATCGCCCAGGAGACAAACGGAAGTATGCTTGCAACGCCAACGACAGATACCAATGCGGTCGAAGTGGTAGCAAGTGGAGCCGCTGGTACAGGCGTATTTGCCGCTCCTATCCCAGGTGGTGGTGCGCCAACCGCTTCACCAACCCTCTTTGCGGGGCGAACGCGTGATATATGGCGTGTGATTACGCTCAATACTAAGGTAACGATTGGTGTCAGCATTCTCGCGTTTTTCGTGTTGGTTGCCATCTTTGGTCCCCTGCTGTTTCGTACCGATCCCAATGCACTTAGTCCAGATACGTTGTCGCCACCCTCTGCTACGCATTGGTTAGGTACTACACAGCTTGGACAGGATGTCTTTACACAACTTGTCGATGGCACACGTACCTCGCTTCTACTCGGCTTTGTTATTGGTATAGTTGCTACCGGCATTTCTGTGCTGATCGGTCTGACTGCTGGCTACTTTGGTGGTGCAGTTGACGATGTTCTCTCGCTGTTGATCAACGTGTTCCTGGTTTTGCCAGCGTTCCCACTGGCGATTGTGTTGGGTGCCTACTTCCCGTTCAAAGGACCACTCCAACTCTCGCTGATCATTATCATTACCAGTTGGGCATGGGGGGCGCGTGTGTTGCGTTCGCAAACGCTCTCAATGCGTCAGCGCGACTTTGTGGAGGCAGCCCGTGCCACTGGTGAGAGTACGTGGCGGATCATCTTCTCTGAAATTCTGCCCAATGAAATTGCGATTATCGCGGCAAGCCTATTGGGAACGGTGACCTTTGCCATTCTCGCTGAGATTGGCTTTGAGTTTCTTGGCTTGGGTGATGTCACTGTTCCAAGCTGGGGCGTTATGCTCTACTGGGCGCAAAACAATGATGCGCTCCTGCTGGGAGCATGGTGGTGGTTTGCCCCGCCCGGCTTCTGTGCGGCAATGGTGGGTGCAGCTCTGGCATTCATCAACTTTGGCATTGATGAGGCCGCCAATCCACGTCTGCGCCGCGAACGAAAGCCTAAAGCGGTCAAGACACAGCGCCTTGTGAACGTAGAGACCCTGGAGAGAGAGGGAGTTGCATAATGGTTGTTGCAGAAGAAATTGATACTCTGCTCGACGTGAGGAATCTGAGCGTGGACTATGCCGCCGCTAATGGCACTGTTCACGCGGCAACCAACGTGAATTTCACGTTGAAGCGTGGCGAAATTCTCGGTCTTGCAGGTGAAAGTGGCAGTGGCAAGTCCACACTTGCCTACGCAATCTCGCGGCTGCTACGACCACCCGCTGAGATCGTTGGTGGCGAGGTTATCTACTATCCGCGTTCCAGGGATGATGCAGATGCGGTTTATATCACTCCGTCCAGTTCGCGCTTGAAGAACGGCAAACGTTCGGCGCGTGATGCCAATGAAGGTGAACCGCTTGATATTTTGCAATTGACACCTGCACAGTTACGGGCATTTCGCTGGAGCGAGCTTGCCATCGTCTTTCAAAGTGCCATGAACGCGCTCAACCCCGTCATGAACATTGGCAAGCAGATGATGGATGTCCTCAAGGTACATCGTCCTTTGATGGGACCGGATTCGCGCAAACAACGTGCTCTCGAACTACTCAAGCTGGTTGGCATCGCCCCCGACCGTATCAATAGCTATCCACATGAGTTGAGCGGCGGTATGCGTCAACGTGCGGTTATCGCCATTGCGCTGGCTCTCTCTCCTGAAATCATCATCATGGATGAGCCAACTACAGCCCTTGATGTGGTGGTGCAGCGCGAGATCTTGATGGAAATCATCCGTTTGCGTGAACAACTGGGCTTCTCGGTCATCTTTATCACGCATGACCTGTCTCTCCTGTTGGAACTTGCCGACAAAGTTGCGATCATGTATGCTGGCAAGCTTGTTGAAACGGCATCGCGTAGTGATCTCTATCAACACCCACGCCATCCCTATAGCTACGGCTTGCTCAAATCCTTTCCCACAATTTATGGACCACGCCGTATCATGACGGGTATTCCTGGATCGCCACCAGACCTGCGTAATGTACCATCCGGTTGTGCGTTTCATCCTCGCTGCCCTCTTGCATTCGATGCATGTCACAGCGTTGTACCAACGCTTCAACCATCCGCCAGCGAGAGTCCAGAGCAACTTGTGTCGTGTCACTTGTACAATGGGCAGCTCTCGCCCAATGGTATACCGTCAACATCCGATTTCGCACAAAAATATCAGGCATTAGCTACACAAAGGGGGAAGGCGGAATGAGTATTGTAGATCAGAGCATGCAGATACGCGAGCAACCTCGCCAGGATAGTGCTATCCTCGAAGCCGAACATATACAAAAGCTGTTTCCGCTACGGCAAGCAAAACTTTTCGGACCACCACGTGCTGTACGTGCTGTAGAAGATGCCTCTGTTGCGCTTTATCCTGGGCGTGCGACCGCCCTTGTGGGTGAGAGTGGTAGTGGTAAGACAACAGTTGCACGCTTACTTGCTCGTATGTATGATCCTACCTCTGGTACCTTGCTCTTTCGTGGTAAACCTGTCGCTCTGAAAGGGGGGATCGCGCTCCGCGAATATCGGCGGCATGTGCAACTAGTTTTTCAGGACCCCTTTGGCTCACTGAATCCTGTGCATAACGTGCGCTATCATCTGAGCCGACCTTTGCGTGTACATGGTCATGCCCATACTAATCGGGAAGAGACAGAGCAGGCGTTGGCCTTGCTGAGGAAGGTGAGTTTGAGTCCAGCCGAGCAATTCATCGAAAAGTTTCCGCATCAATTGAGTGGAGGCCAGAGACAGCGTGTCGCGATTGCGCGTGCGTTAGCGGCACAACCCGAAGTACTCCTTGCCGATGAACCTGTCTCCATGCTCGACGTGTCGATACGCCTGGATGTACTCAATCTGTTGTTGCGACTCAAAGAAGAGGAACATTTGGCCTTACTCTTCATCACGCATGACATCGCCAGTGCGCGTTACTTTGCGGAAGATACACTGGTGATGTATGCAGGGCAGGTGGTCGAGGGTGGACCAAGCGATGAAGTGATTCAGCAGCCCAAACATCCATACACGCAATTGCTGATTTCTGCTGCTCCAGACCCGGAGCGCATTGATCTGAATGGGAAGAGTTTGACGGACCTGCCTGCACGTGGCGAAATTCCCAGTCTCATCACGCCGCCAACAGGATGTCGTTTTCATCCACGTTGTCCATATGTGATGCCCGTGTGTCGCGAACGCTTCCCCCAGAGAACCGAGTTAGGTGGTGGTCATTGGACGAATTGCTTCCTGTATGGCGATGGTGGCACCAATACAGGACAGGCGCCATTGATAAACATCACGAAGCCCTCCGACACATTGTCGGGGTGAGAGAGTTTTACGCAATACGACAGGAAGGATGCATGTAGAACCCAACGGGCGACCCTTGTGGTCGCCCCTCCCATACACGTTGTTGCATTGTCCAGTAGAGAGTAGGGGCGACTCTTGTGGTCGCCCGTTATCAAGAGATTCAAGAGGAGCCTGCATGAGCATTACCGACGATATACAAAGCCAGACCTTGACAGATGCGAGCCTCGCTGCTGCCTTCCCTTCGACGTTCCTCTGGGGAACCGCTACCTCAAGTTACCAGGTCGAGGGCGCGACGCACGAAGATGGACGCGGACAATCGATCTGGGATGTCTTCTCGGAGACGCCAGGAAAGACCTATCAAGGTGAGACTGGGAAGGTGGCAGCAGACCATTATCATCGTATGCCACACGATGTAGCGCTAATGGCTCAGTTTGGCGTGAGTGCATATCGTTTTTCCATCGCGTGGCCTCGTATTTTGCCTGATGGCAGAGGGAATATCAACACACGCGGTCTCGATTTTTATGATCGCCTGGTCGATGCACTGCTGGCAAAAGGTATTCGTCCTGTTGCTACCCTCTATCACTGGGACCTGCCCCTTGCGCTTTCTAACGAAGGCGGCTGGCTCAACCGAGATACGGCCAATGCATTTGCCGAGTATGCAGAGGTGATGGCACGCCAACTTGGTGATCGGGTCGAGAACTGGATCACCCATAACGAACCCTGGTGTTCAGCCTACCTCGGCTATGGGTCCGGTGTTCATGCCCCAGGGATGCACGATATGCAGGCGGCGATGACAGTCGGCCATCATCTACTGCTCTCACATGGTCTGGCGGTACCACGTATACGCGCACATGCAAAGGCAGGTTCACAGGTGGGCATTGCGTTGAATTTCACGCCAGTCTATCCTGCTGATGATACCCCAGAAACGGCCAACGCAGTTGCGCGGGCCGATGCGTTTAACAATCGCTGGTTTCTTGAGCCTCTCTATAGAGGAACGTATCCAGAGCATTTCTTTGAGAATATGGGACTGAATACGCCACCAATACAAGATGGCGATTTTGCCATTATCAAGGCACCGCTCGATTTCCTGGGCGTCAACAACTACTCGCGTATGGTGGTGCGTGGTAATCCTGCAGAGCCGAGTGGTATCGAGTATGTTTCTGTTCCAGGTGAGTACACCGAGATGGGCTGGGAGGTCTATCCACAGGCCCTCGGCGATTTGCTGACACGGCTGCATACAGAGTACGGTGTAGGCTCGCTGCTTGTCACCGAAAATGGCGCAGCTTTTGCCGATCAAGTAGATGCTCATGGTCAAGTGAACGACATACAGCGTGTCGAGTATTTACGCGAGCATATACGCTCAGTTGGACGTGTGTTGGCACAGGGCGTGCCTGTACAGGGCTACCTCGTCTGGTCATTGCTCGACAACTATGAGTGGGCGGAGGGCTATAGCAAACGCTTCGGCATCGTCTATGTGGATTATGCAACCCAACAACGCATCGTGAAAAATAGCGGACATTGGTACGCCTCGTTGATTGCAGCGCATAAACAGAGATAATTTTATGACGGGTATATTGTGCTGGCTCGCGACGCCGAGCCAGCACAATATACCCGTCATAGAACAAGGTGAAGCAGGGCATAGAGACCAGATACGCTATTTTAACATGTCGCTCAGAACTTGACAGATACTCACCACTGCTATATTCTTAATACTAAAAATTGGGAAACTTTTAAAACATAAGAAGAGCAGGTGAGTAGTCGTGCAAGAAGAGACTCAGGTAGAAATGGAGCATGAGAAGCAACGAATTATTGCTATCGTTGAAGACGATGCACTGTTAACCGATATGTTTTCTGACATGTTGACCGTCTCTGGTCAATGGCAACTACATACATTCTCCGATGGTCAATCCGCACACGATCAGCTACCAGACCTCGGCGCACACCTCATTATTCTGGATGTAGGGCTACCTCATCTGGATGGTGCCTCCCTTTACAAAATGTTACGCGGCCACAATCGTACACGTCATGTCCCTATCATAGTTATTACTGGTAGCCATGATTGGGAACTCCATCGTATGGGTCTACAATCCGGGTTTCTTTTACAAAAACCGTTTAGCTCACACGACCTGCTCAGTATGATCTACGCGCTGATACCAGAGCAAAACTCAACGGGAACTCTGTAACTATATACCTACCTTCGCTCGTTATGATAATAGGACGAAATATGCGGTGCGGAGTTTGAGCTGGGGACGCCGTACAGGAGTCCCGCAAATTGGCGTTACCAAATAGAGGTTTGCTATGTTACAGTCTATAAGCAATACACGTACATTTTATCAAGACCGTGCGGCCTACATACGTACTCGTCGTCTTGGCTGGTTAATGTGCGGGGCTTTTTTCCTCGGTACGCTGCTTTCTCTTGCGCTCAGTTTTAAGCTATGGGGTACCTACACTCATGTTTTCACGTTCTATCTCAAGTGGCAAGATGCACTTGTCGCACTCCTCTGGTTTATTGCGTTTCTCACACTTGGCGGCGGCATTCTCGTGTTGCGCTTTTTACGTGCGGTGCGTATAGGGTATATCAAAGGTGTATTTTCGCTGGTTGATACAACACAAATCCAGGTACGCGACCTTTCAGCAGAGAACCTTGCCAGTATTTTCTGGATTCTCAATGCCTCTTTCTGGTGCTTTGTAACGGTACTTGTCGGACTCGTTCCTACTATTCTGATTGGCTGGACTCTGCACATTACTCCTGTTCCACTCGCAGTTGTCGCAACCGTATTGGCAACTCTGCTTAGTCTTGCAGGGTTTGTTTTGAGTGTTGTCTTTGCAAGCTTTCTCGTTGTCGGTTGTTTTGGTGCCGTTTCGTTCTGGCAAAAACTAGGTCTGGTGCATACCTATAAGTTGGACACACATACCACCGTTCGCTGTGATGGCAACGTCATCACCGTGATTTATCCCGATATGCCGGAGTCGATGTTCGACCTTAACATGCTTGACAGGAGTGATAAGCAAGTGTTGCTCGCACTTTTATGCGAACGTTGGGTCGTTTCTGAACGGTTATGGTCTCTTATAGTGGATGACGAAAAGGTTGTTAATGAAGCGACACAAGAAGTTCTTCCAGATACCTTTCTTGTAGTTCGTTAAGGCGCATGGAATAAAAGAGCCTGCTCTATGGTTTTCTTGTATAGAGAAAAAACACAATTTCTCGTATGCAAGAAAAATGTCGTAAAAAGTGTTGACATATGTTTGGAAACGTCGTATACTATGCTCTTGTCAGAGTTTGTATACTAGTAACAGTGGCGTTACCAGCACGTTACAGGACTCTCGTCCAAGTAGATATTAAAATCATTCCCCACTATGCTTGAGGGCACTACCATAGACCACGTAATGATGTGCTTTTGGCATTGCCCAAAGGTACTGCAACGAAAGTAGGAAAGAGTCAGAACGCTGCATTCTTCGTTATTCCTGATATAGGTACAGACGAAAATGGAGTGTCTCTTGCTGTCTCTGTATAAATCGTACCGTATAGAAGAATCTTGTTGTATGCTATGGTTTTGGCGCACCACTTCGTTGCGTCTATAATGTCTTTCTTGGAGGGGATAGCAATGTGGGTAATGGCATCTGAAATCGACACATGTATACGAACCCAGAGGAATAGGAGTAACCGCCCATAAGCAGTCGGGGAGGTTACTCTTCTTGTCGTAAATCCGTTTCTCAACAAAGACCAATATCATTATCTAATTTTTTCCTTTTTTTTCTGTTACTCGAAAGAGGGATATACACATGTGTATCTCTCGGTTCCTCTATGGGACGTGTGGGGTTCGGTACACTACATCGAACCCCTACAGTGTGAGAGGAGATCACCAGGTATGGCAATCAGTACGAGAGCCACAGCTCTTCCAGAACGTGTTTCATTCGCACGTATTCCAGACATTCGGACCATGCCGGGCCTGATTCAAATTCAGCTCGACTCTTTTGAATGGTTTAAGAAAGAAGGTCTACACGAACTCTTTCATGAAATATCCCCTATCGAAGATTTTACCGGCAAAAATCTGAGTTTGGAATTTGTCGTTCCAACAGAACCCTTTGGGCAACCAAAGTATTCTGAGGACGAGTGCCGCGACCGCGATGCCACATTTGCTGCACCACTCAATGTGAAGGCGCGTCTCATCAATAAAGAGACGGGTGAAATCATTGAGAAGGATATCTTTATGGGCGATTTTCCTTTGATGACAAAGGAAGGTACGTTCATCATTAACGGTGCCGAGCGCGTCGTGGTGAGTCAGTTGGTGCGCTCCCCCGGTGTCTACTACACAGTAGACGAAGACGCCACCACTGGCAAGAAGCTCTATGCCGCGAAATTGATTCCTGGTCGTGGCGCATGGCTTGAATTTGAAACCAGCAACAAGAATTTGTTGACTGTCAAAATTGATCGTAAGCGTAAATTGCCTGTTACAACGTTGTTGCGTGCCATTGCAAGTCTTGCGAAAGATCAGTGGCATTCTGAAGACCTCGATCTTTCAACCGATCAAGGTTTGCTTGATGCGTTTAAGGATGTCGATAACGACCCCAATATTCGCTACCTGCAGGCAACACTTGAGCGCGATCCTGTGAAGCGTGAGGAAGAAGCACTCCTCGAACTGTACAAGAAACTTCGCCCTGGCGACCCTGCTACTGTCGATAACGCACGCTCTCTTGTCAAGAATTTGTTCTTCAATCCGCGGCGCTATGACCTGGGCAATGTCGGTCGCTACAAACTTGACCGCAAACTCGATCTTTCAATTCCACAAAATCAGCGTATTCTGACGCAAGACGACCTGGTAAATATCATCCGCCGCCTGATCTCGCTCAATAATGGGCATGGCAAGAAGGACGATATCGACCATCTCGGCAACCGTCGTGTGCGTTGTGTCGGTGAGTTGATTCAGTCGCAGTTTCGTGTTGGCTTGTTGCGTATGGAGCGTGTGGTGAAAGAGCGCATGAGCATTCAGGAGCCTGGACAGGCCACCCCGAATGCGCTCATCAACATCCGCCCTGTTGTCGCTGCGATGAAAGAATTCTTTGGTGGTAGCCAACTTTCACAGTTTATGGACCAGACCAACGCACTCGCGGAAATCGGCCACAAGCGTCGTCTCTCGGCTCTTGGTCCTGGCGGTCTCTCACGTGAGCGTGCAGGTTTTGATGTGCGTGACGTTCACGAGTCACACTATGGACGTATCTGCCCGATTGAGACTCCTGAAGGCCCGAACATCGGTCTTATTGGCAACCTTGCGACCTATGGGCAAATCAACCCCTATGGCTTTATCGAGACGCCCTATCGTCGTGTTGTCAAACGCTTACCCGCCAACGACCGCCGCTTAATTGGCCGTGAGTTCCGTGGCGTGATCGGCAAAAGCGAGCGTGATGATGTCGTGACCGCAGACGGCGAGGTTCTGATCAAGGGCCGCGAACGTGTGCGTATCGACGAGGTGTTGTTTGACAAGCTCTCACAACTCCTGAGCGATACAGAGGTACGCATTCGCTCGTTCGTTAGCGACGAGGTTGATTACCGTACCGCCGACGACGAAGAAAATTTCTGGATTGCACAGGCGAACACGATTCTCACTGAGGACGACGAATTCGCCGAGGATCGCGTCTTATGTCGCTACCAGGGCGAGTTCGCGCTAGAGGGTTCTGAGAATGTGGACTATATGGACGTGTCGCCGCGTCAGATGGTGAGCGTTGCAACGGCTCTCATTCCTTTCCTGGAGCATGACGACGTGAACCGCGCACTGATGGGTGCGAATATGCAACGTCAGGCTGTACCTTTGCTTCGTCCACAGTCACCAATTTGTGGTACTGGTATCGAGCGCCAGGTCGCTATCGACTCCGGTCAGGTAGCTATTGCTCGTGCGACTGGTGAGGTAGTATCGTCAACGGCTCGTCGCATCGAGATTGTCGATGCTGATGGCGAGATACACGGTCATCGTCTACGTAAGTTTGTTCGCTCTAATGCTGGCACCTGTATCAACCAGCGTCCATTGGTCAACAAAGGTGACTTTGTGACGAAAGGACAGGTGATTGCTGATAGCTCTTCGACTCAAAAAGGTGAACTGGCACTTGGTCAAAATATCCTTGTCGCCTTTATGAGCTGGGAAGGTGGCAACTTCGAGGACGCTATTCTGATCAGTGAGCATATCGTGCGTGAGGACCTCTTTACCTCTATCCATATCGAGAAATATGAGGTTGATGCACGCGATACCAAGCTTGGACCAGAAGAGATCACGCGCGACATTCCAAACGTTGGTGAAGAAGGACTGAAAAACCTGGACGAGCGCGGCATCATCTACGTCGGTGCCGAGGTTGGACCACAGGACATTCTGGTTGGGAAGATCACTCCGAAAGGTGAGACCGAACTAACGGCGGAAGAAAAATTGCTACGTGCCATCTTTGGTGAGAAGGCGCGTGAAGTAAAAGATACCTCGTTACGTGTGCCACACGGCGAGCGTGGAAAAATTGTTGAGGTAAAGGTATTCTCCCGTGACGCGGGTGATGAATTACCTCCAGGTGTGAATCAGCTTGTGCGTGTCAGTATCGCGCAGAAGCGTAAGATTGGTGCAGGCGACAAAATGGCTGGTCGTCACGGTAACAAAGGCGTTATCTCACGTGTGTTACCGATTGAAGATATGCCGTTCTTGCCCGATGGCACTCCGGTTGATATCATTCTCAACCCGTTGGGCGTGCCGCACCGTATGAACATCGGCCAGATCATGGAGACGCACCTCGGCTGGGCTGCCAGCGTGCTCGGCTTCAAGATCGCTACCCCGGTCTTCGATGGCGCGACTGAAGAGGATATCGAAGAGTTTCTGCGTAAGGCAAACCTGCCCGATAGTGGTAAGGTGCAGCTTTACGATGGACGCACAGGCGAACCATTCGACCATCCTGTGACCGTTGGTTACAACTACATGTTGAAACTGGCCCACCTTGTGGAAGATAAGGTACATGCACGTTCGACTGGTCCATACAGCTTAATCACGCAGCAGCCACTTGGTGGTAAGGCGCAGTTCGGTGGACAGCGTTTCGGTGAGATGGAAGTATGGGCATTGGAAGCGTATGGCGCGGCGAATATCTTGCAAGAGATTTTGACCGTCAAGTCCGACGACGTCGTTGGGCGTGTAAAGACGTATGAAGCCATTGTGAAGGGTGAAAACATCATGGAGCCAGGCGTTCCTGAATCCTTCAAAGTGCTTGTCAAAGAACTACAGAGTCTGGGCATCAATGTTGAGGTTCTCAACGAGGATGAACAGAAGATACAGTTTGTTGAGGATACCTCAAGCGATGTGATGCCTGAACTTGGTATCAACCTTTCCGGTTTCGAGGGAGACCAATAAATCTTTGGTGTGGATACACTGGGGCGTACTCTTGTGCGCCCCGGGTCGCGTTGTGTATTGCGACCCGAACACGGAGGTAGCATGCTCGAAGTAAACGATTTTAACGCCATCCGTATCAGCCTTGCCAGCCCGGAACAAATTCGTGGCTGGAGCTATGGTGAGGTCACGAAACCGGAGACGATTAACTACCGCACACTCAAGCCTGAGAAAGACGGTCTGTTCTGCGAACGCATTTTCGGACCGACGAAAGACTGGGAGTGCTATTGCGGCAAATATAAAAGAGTACGTTTTAAGGGAATTGTGTGTGACAAGTGTGGTGTCGAGGTTGCACGTTCAAAGGTGCGCCGCGAACGCATGGGTCACATCGAACTGGCGTCTCCTGTCAGTCATATATGGTACTTCAAGGGAACGCCCAGCCGTATCGGTCTTCTGCTCGATCTCTCGCCACGTAACCTTGAGCGCATCCTGTACTTTGCTCTCTACGTCGTAACACATATCGACGAAGAGGCGCGTCAGCGCGAACTTATGAACATCGACGAGAAGATTATTGGTCTCGACCAGGACCAGGATGGTAAGGTCGTCGAGCGCGTCGAGAGCTTGAAGGCGCAGCGTGAAAAAGCTCTTGAAGACATCCAGAGCCAGCTTGCAAACAAACATCGCCAGATCGAAGAGGATCGCGAAGAGGCTCTTAGCGATGCTGAACATGCTGAGAGCGAGACGCTTGCTCAGTTACGTGCCAACATGGGCAACGCTGTGGAAGAGGACATCGTTTTTGCTACCGCTGCAAACACGCATACGATTGTGGAACAGGGCAAAACGGTCGCTCCAAAAGATACCGAGGTGTTGGCGCGTCTTGCTGAGGTGACACGCAACGATATCGCGGAGCGTGCGCGTGTGGAAATGCGTGACGCTCAGACACAGGCTGACAGTGAGAGTGAGCGTAAGAAGCTGGAATTTCAGGCGCAGATCGACACCGCTCAGACCCAGATCGAGAAAGAGCGCAAGGATAACCACCAGCTCTACGAGCAGCAGCGACGTGACCTCGAAGGTATCAAGAAATTGGACCTACTCCAGGAGAATCGCTATCGTGAACTGAAAGATGCCTTTAGCGATGTCTTCCGCGCTGGTATGGGAGCCGAGGCGGTTCGTGAACTGATCACAGACATCGACCTGGAAAAACTCTCAAATGATATGCGTCATGAAATCACCTCAACCGTCGGGCAGCGTCGCAAGAAAGCTACCAAACGACTCAAAGTCGTCGAAGCCTTCCGCAAATCGAACACCTCGCCGGAGTGGATGATTTTAACGGTGCTACCAGTATTACCACCCGACCTGCGCCCGATGGTACAGCTTGATGGTGGTCGCTTTGCCACATCGGACCTGAACGATCTTTACCGTCGCGTCATCAACCGTAACAACCGCCTCAAACGTTTGTTGGAACTGGGCGCACCGGAGATTATCATTCGTAACGAGAAGCGTATGCTGCAAGAGGCTTGTGATGCCTTGATTGACAACGGGCGTCGTGGACGTGCTGTTGCCGGCTCTGGTAATCACAAACTCAAAAGCCTGTCCGATATGCTCAAGGGCAAACAGGGGCGTTTCCGTCAGAACTTGCTTGGTAAGCGGGTTGACTACTCTGGTCGTTCCGTTATCGTGGTCGGCCCTGAGTTGAAATTGCATCAGTGTGGTTTGCCAAAGCGTATGGCACTGGAGCTGTTCAAGCCATTCGTTATGCGTAAACTGGTGGAGCAAAACTTCGCACATAACATCAAGAGTGCCAAGCGTTTCGTCGAGCGTGTCAAGCCGGAGGTGTGGGATGTCCTGGAAGAGGTCATCAAGAACCATCCCGTCTTGTTGAACCGCGCCCCAACGTTACACCGTCTTGGTATTCAAGCTTTTGAAGCGGTTCTCGTCGAGGGAAGTGCTATTCAGTTGCATCCATTGGTGTGTTCTGCCTTCAACGCTGACTTCGACGGCGACCAGATGGCGGTCCACGTTCCGCTCTCGGAGAAAGCTCAAGATGAGGCGCGACGCTTCATGATGTCAACGCGCAACCTGCTCTCTCCACAAAACGGCGAGCCATCGATTGGTGCTAGCCAGGATATGGTGCTTGGCTGCTTCTATCTGACACAGCAACGTCCTGATAAAAAGGGTGAGGGCCGTGTCTTTACAGATATTGGCGAGGCAATGCTGGCTTATCAAGCTGGCATCATCGAATTGCAGGCATTGATTAAAGTGCGTCTCTCTGCTGGAACAGAGGTCTTCGATAGTCCTCCACCGTCCAGGCCGAACGTACAAACAAAACTTGTAGAAACTACCGTCGGACGCCTCATCTTCAACGAGGGTCTTCCTGAGCGTTTGCGTTTCAAAAATTACGCTATGAAGAAGGAAAACCTTAGACAGGTCATCGCTGAGTGCTTCAAAGAGTATGGGCGCGTCAAAACAACCGAGCTAGCAGACGAGATTAAGCGTCTCGGCTTCACATTTGCGACAAAGGCAGGCGCGACCATTGCGATTAGTGATATCAAGGTTCCTGCTGGCAAGCAAGACGAATTGACAAAGGCTGACGCCAAGATCGTTGACCTGGAAGAGCAGTACCACGATGGTCTGATTACGTCAAACGAAAAGTACCTGCAAACAATTGATATCTGGAATGACGCGACCGATAACGTCAGAAAGATGGTTGAGGAAACCCTCGATCCATACGGATCGATCTACACCATCGCCAATTCTGGTGCAACGAAAGCGAAGTTCCAACAGATTCGTCAGTTGTCAGGTATGCGTGGACTGATGGCAAGTCCATCCGGTAGAATTATTGAAATTCCAATTCGCGGTAACTTCCGCGACGGTTTGAGCGTCCTTGAGTACTTTATCAGTAGTCACGGTGCGCGTAAAGGACTGGCCGATACTGCTCTCCGTACCGCAGAGTCGGGGTATCTCACTCGTCGTCTAATCGACGTTGCACAGGATGCAATCGTCACCGAAGAAGACTGTGGCACGCCTGATGGCGTCCTCATCACTGAGGCCGACAGTAAGGAAATGATGCAGTCCGATAATCGAGGACGCTTGAATGGACGTGTGCTTGCGGAGGCTATTCCTGAGCTGCCACACATTGAGGTCAACGAAGAGTTGACCGATGAGACCATCGACGAGATTATCAACGCGGGTATCAAGGCGGTACGTGTCCGTTCGGTCTTGATGTGTCAGGCACGACGTGGTATCTGCCGCAAGTGCTATGGACGTGACCTTGCCGCAAATGCGCTTGCCGCTATCGGCATGGCCGCTGGTATCGTTGCCGCGCAATCAATTGGTGAGCCTGGAACGCAGTTGACCATGCGTACCTTCCACTCTGGCGGTATCGCTGGTGCTCAGGGAGACATTACACAGGGCTTACCGCGTATCGAAGAACTCTTCGAGGCACGTGTGCCAAAGGAGAAAGCGGAGATATCGGAGATCGATGGCGTCGTAGAAATCGTGAAGGACGAGAATACCAATGCTCGTACCGTGCGTGTGGTTTCGACCAATGTCTTCTTCGATGAATACCAACTGCCTGAAAGTGCCAGTAAACTGGTCGCCGACAAGGACAAGGTACAAAAAGATCAAGTCATTGCAATGATGCCTACTGAAGGTGGCAATGAGCCACAGCCGGTGTTGGCACGTACCGAGGGTGAGGTTGTCATCAATGCGGACAACCTGCTGAGTATTCGTTTTGAAGAGCGTGAAGAGCGCTCATATGCGATAGCCGTTTCCCGTAACCTCACAATCGAAAATGGTCAGAAAATCCAGGCGGGTACTCCGTTGACTAGTGGTCAGCGCGACCCACAGGATGTCTTACGTATCCAGGGACGTGAAGCCGTTCACCTGTATCTTGTCAAAGAGGTGCAGCGCGTCTACCGTAATACTGGTGTGTATATCAATGATAAACACATCGAGGTGATCGTTCGTCAAATGCTGCGCCGTGTGAAGATCGACGAATCAGGTGACACCGAGATGTTGCCAAATGACCTGGTGGATCGCTTCGTCTATGCGGACAACAATGCACGCGTACTCGCTGAAGGCGGTGAACCTGCCAAAGCGCAAACGGTCTTGCTTGGTGTTACTAAAGCATCGCTAAACACCGACAGCTTCCTCGCAGCGGCCTCTTTCCAGGAGACCACTCGTGTACTGACGGAGGCGGCGATTGAGGGCCAAACGGATCACCTGGTGGGCTTGAAAGAGAACGTTATCATTGGTAAACTCATTCCTGCTGGCTCTGGTATTGCACAACGCCGACGTGATGAAATTGCACGTCAGCAAGCCGCGGCAGCACGTCTGCACGGTGCTGATACCTCAACTGTTGTGAGTAGCAACATTCCTACGGCTATTGTTGGAAGCAGTACTCTCGGTTTGACACTTGACAGCCGAGGCGAAGAGTGATACCATATGCAACTGCATAAGTATGATGTTAGGGCGCACAAAAATGCGCCCTTGCGCTATAGAAAAACGCAAGAAAGACAGGGAGGATTGTTCCTTGCCGACAATTAATCAATTGGTCCGAAAGGGCCGTTCACAAAAACAGAAAAAAGTAAAGGCCCCAGCACTGTTGTATTCGTACAACGCGCTGAAGAACCGGACCTCCCGTCTGCGAGGATCGCCACAAAAGCGTGGTGTCTGCACTCAGGTACGTACTATGACGCCTAAGAAGCCGAACTCGGCGATGCGTAAAATCGCTCGCGTTCGCTTGACCAACCAGATGGAGGTCACGGCGTACATTCCAGGTGAGGGTCATAATTTACAAGAACACTCAGTGGTACTCATTCGTGGTGGGCGTGTAAAAGACTTGCCAAGTGTGCGTTATCACATAGTTCGTGGCACATTGGACAGTGACGGTGTTTCAAAGCGCCGTCGTGGTCGCTCCAAATATGGTGCGAAACGTCCGAAGCCCGGACAGGCGGCTGCCCCAACAAAGGGCAGGAAGTAGGGGTCTGATTTATCATACCCTGAGCCACCTGTAATATCTGTAGAGGTATAACATTTTGTTCGGCCTCTGCCCGATACCACCTGAACGCCTTCAGGTCCGTCGGTTATCACACATCAGCAGCAGGAGGTACCTCAATCAGTGTAGCGTACCCTTTGTTGGTGAAGTCGGGTTGTCCTCCTAACAAGGATAGGGACCCGCGTGTAGGCGTCAGTAGGAGATTGTAAGGCATTGTCTTACAATTGAATCGACGCCTTTTCTAGTGTCTGCTGTTGGCATGAGATTGGCATAAGCGTAAAACTCGTCAGCACAGATACAACTACTACTGATTGGTGCTTGTTCCTCCCGCTCATAGCTGGCAAGAACTGTGATGGAACGAGCAACACCGAGAAATACAGACGCAGCAATAAACACAGCTAGGGCATAGGCGTCATGCAGAGGCCAGTAGACCCACTAGTTGATGAGGAGAGAAACCTTGCCAAGACGTAGAAAAGTAGTGCGTCGGCCTGATGTGCCGGATGCAAGATACAAAAGCCGAAATGTAGCTCGCTTTATGAATAAGTTAATGCTAGATGGTAAGCGCAGTCTGGCAGAGCGCATCATCTATGATGCCTTTGATGCCATAGAAGCGAAGCAGAAGCGACCACCACTGGATGTGTTCGAGCAAGCGTTGAAGAATACGACGCCTACCACAGAGGTCAAGCCTCGGCGTGTCGGTGGCTCAACCTATCAGGTCCCTGTGGAAGTCCGCAGAGATCGCGGTAATACGTTGGCGATGCGCTGGCTCATTCGCTCTGCGCGAAATCGTACTGGAAGATCAATGGCGGACAAACTCGCCAATGAGCTAATGGATGCCGCAGCGGGTCAGGGCGCAACCATTAAGAAACGTGAAGAGACCCATAAGATGGCGGACTCTAACAAAGCGTTCGCTCATTATCGCTGGTAAAAAGATATCATGTCAAGAGAATTTCCACTCGAAAAAACGAGAAATATTGGTATTATTGCTCATATTGATGCTGGCAAAACCACTACCACCGAGCGCATACTTTTCTATACTAAAAAAATTCACCGCATTGGTGAGGTACACGAAGGCGCCGCTACGATGGACTGGATGCCGCAAGAGCAAGAGCGTGGCATCACGATCACCTCTGCCGCCACGACCTGCTTCTGGCAAGATCATCGTATCAACATCATTGATACGCCGGGACACGTTGACTTTACCGCCGAGGTAGAGCGTTCACTGCGCGTACTCGATGGCGGCGTTGTTGTCTTCGACGCGGTTGCGGGTGTTGAGCCTCAGTCTGAGACCGTTTGGCGTCAGGCAGACAAATATGATGTTCCGCGTATGTGTTTCGTCAACAAAATGGACCGCACTGGTGCCGACTTCTGGCGTACTGTTGATATGATTCGCGAACGCCTCGGTGCCGTTGCTGTGCCGATCCAGATTCCAATTGGTCGTGAGAGCAACTTTAAAGGCTTCATCGACCTGATTGAGAATGAGTCGGTTATCTTTACTGATGACCTGGGTACAAAATCAGATCATACCGAAGTTCCTACTAGTATGGAAGCTGAGTATAAGCAGCACCGCGAGTACATGATCGAGCGCATTGCCGAGAGTGACGAAGAGCTAACACTCAAGTACCTTGAAGGCGAAGAGATCACAAAAGAAGAGTTGATCGCTGCGTTGCGTAAAGCAACGATTGCGAATACGCTGGTACCTGTACTGTGTGGAACCGCACTCAAGAACAAGGGTGTTCAGGCTATGCTCGACGCAGTAATTGCGTATCTGCCATCGCCACTCGATATTCCTGCTCCCACAGGTATCAATCCCGATACGGATCAGACGGAAGAGCGTTCCGTGAGGGATGATGTACCCTTTAGCGCGCTGGTCTTCAAGATTGTCTCCGACCCATTCGTCGGGCGTCTTTCGTACCTGCGTGTCTATTCGGGTATGCTCGCCAAAGGCTCGCCTACTGAAAATAGTACAAAAGGCAAACAAGAGCGTATCGGTCGTCTGCTGCGTATGCATGCAAACCACCGCGAGGATATCGACGAGATTCGCGCCGGTGACATTTGTGCCGCTGTGGGCTTGCGTAATACCTTCACAGGTGATACACTATCAGACGCGCAGCATCCCATTATACTGGAGTCGATTGTCTTCCCTCAACCAGTGATAGAAATCGCTATCGAGCCAAAGACGAGAGCTGACCAGGACAAGATGGCAATTGCATTGAACAAGTTGGCAGAAGAAGACCCCACGTTCCAACTGCATACGGACCTCGATAGCGGTCAAACGATTATCGCTGGTATGGGTGAGTTGCACCTGGATGTGATCGTAGACCGCATGTTCCGCGAGTTCAAGGTAGAGGCGAATGTGGGCCGACCACAGGTTGCTTACCGCGAAACCATTACCAAACCGGCACAGGCTCAAGGCAAGCATGTTCGTCAGACAGGCGGCCATGGTCAGTACGGTGATGTATGGGTGAAAGTGGAGCCGAACGAGCGCGGCAAGGGCTTTGAGTTCGTCAATGCCATTGTCGGCGGTGTCGTTCCAAGAGAATATATTAAGCCTGTTGAAAATGGTATCAGGGAGACGTTGGATAACGGCATTATCGCTGGTTTTCCAATGATTGACGTGAAGGCAACTCTTTATGATGGGTCATATCATGATGTTGACTCAAACGAAATGGCCTTCAAAACTGCTGGTTCCATAGCAATCAAAGAGGCTACCCGTAAAGCTACCCCAGTTCTGCTCGAACCTGTGATGTTGGTAGAAGTAACAACCTCAGAGGAATTCTACGGAGATGTTATCGGCGACCTCAATCGACGCCGAGGAACGATCCTGGGTATGGAGAGCCGTGGCGTGCAACATGTGGTGCGAGGACATGTACCCCTTGCTGAGATGTTCGGCTATGTAAATGATCTCCGTTCAATGACAAGCGGGCGTGCGAGTTATTCAATGGAGTTTGATCACTACGATCCCGTGCCGAGAAATATTGCTGACGAAATTACAGCAAAAGCTTCTCGCTAAGAATCGTGTTGAGGGAACGAGTTATCGCTTCCTCAGACAATGCAGGCATATGGGGTCTGCTGCTAGCAGCCCCCAACTCCTCATAAAACATGCGTTTTGCATGATGATTTTGCACTATCTACTGAATCTAGCTCAGTGCCGAATCAGGGAACAGGCCGCCTGAGCAATCTTTTATTGTGCTTTTCGCAGACAGCGATTGATGCACAAATTTATATAAAGAGGAATAAAATGGCAAAGAAGAAATTTGAGCGCACGAAGCCGCACGTCAATGTGGGCACCATCGGACACATCGACCACGGCAAAACGACCCTGACCGCCGCCATCACCAAAGTCCTGGCGACCCTCAGCAGCAGCAACAAGTATACCGCCTTCGACCAGATCGACAAGGCCCCCGAAGAGCGCGAGCGTGGCATCACCATTGCCATTGCCCACCTGGAGTACGAGACCCAGCAGCGGCACTACGCCCACGTGGACTGCCCCGGACACGCCGACTACATCAAGAACATGATTACCGGAGCCGCCCAGATGGATGGCGCGATCCTGGTGGTCAGTGCCCCGGATGGTCCCATGCCTCAGACGCGTGAACACGTGCTGCTGGCGCGGCAGGTGGAAGTGCCGGCGATGGTGGTGTTCCTCAACAAAGTGGACATGATGGACGACGAAGAGTTACTCGAACTGGTTGAACTGGAAGTGCGCGAACTGCTTTCCAAGAACCAGTTCCCCGGCGACGATGTGCCCGTCATTCGTGGCTCGGCCCTGCGGGCGTTGGAGAGCAAGGGGGACCTCTCCCGCAGCGACGAGGCGGCCAAGAGCATCTGGGCGTTGATGGATGCGGTGGATAGCTACATCCCCACGCCTGCTCGTCCGACCGACAAGCCGTTCTTGATGCCGGTGGAAGATGTCTTCGGCATTAAGGGACGAGGCACCGTCGCGACCGGGCGTATCGAGCGTGGCGTGGTCAAAGTGGGGGAGAACGTGGAGATCGTGGGGATGCAGGACGTGACGCGCAGCGTGGTGGTGACGGGGGTGGAGATGTTCCAGAAGACGCTGGACACGGGCATGGCGGGCGACAACGTGGGCTGTTTGTTACGAGGCATCGAGCGAGCCGACATCGAGCGCGGACAGGTGCTTGCCAAGCCGGGCTCGATCAAGCCGCACAAAGTGTTCAAAGCGCAGGTGTATGTGCTCTCCAAGGAAGAGGGAGGACGTCACACGCCGTTCTTCAATGGCTACCGACCGCAGTTCTATGTGCGCACGACGGACGTGACGGGAGCGATCAAGTTGCCCGAGGGGGTGGAGATGGTGATGCCGGGGGACAACATCGAGATGACGGTGGAGTTAATCCAGCCGGTGGCGATGGAAGAAGGCGTCAAGTTCGCCATTCGTGAGGGTGGTCGTACCGTTGGGGCGGGCATCTGCACCAAGATCGAAAACTAAGGTTTTATTGGGGCCACACAATGTTGTGGCCCCACACCCGTATCAGGAGAAGAAAATGGCGACAGGAACGAAGCAACGTATCCGCATTCGACTCAAAGCATACGATCATCGTATTCTTGATCAGTCGGCACTACAAATCGTGGATACTGCTCAGCAGACAGGCGCACGCGTCTCAGGTCCGGTACCTCTGCCTACAGAGATCGACAAATTTACAGTTATGCAATCACCGTTCGTCCACAAGGATGCACGCGAACAATTCGAGATTCGTACACACAAGCGCTTGATTGACATCATTGATCCGACAAATCGAACCGTTGAGGCCCTGACACGTTTGAATCTGCCCGCAGGCGTAGATATCGAAATCAAACTGTAAGAGGAATGTAGGGCGTGATAAATCAGGCCCCTACATGGTCGGTGTGAGAATGTTCGCACCTCTTGTGCAGTTGAAGAGAGGAGAAGATATGCTGGATGCATTATTGGGCAGAAAGATTGGTATGACTCAGGTATTTGGACCTAACGGAACGGTAGTACCTGTGACAATCATCGAGGTCGGCCCTTGTTTTGTGACACAAGTCAAAACCGTCACGAATGACGGATACGAAGCCGTTCAGATTGGCTTCGAGGAAACAACAAATAAACACTCGACACGCCCTGAATTGGGCCATCTGGGACATAGCCTTCCATTGTTGAAGGGGCAACGCAAAACCTTACAGACATATCAGCAAGATGAGCGTACAAAAGCGACTGCTGCCGCTACTGGGGAAGGGACAGGTACTGAGTCCTCCTCGGAGACAACAACAAAGAAGGCCAGCAAGCAAATTCAACGTCTGTTGAAAGTACAGGCAAACCGCCAGCGTCGCCCTGGCCCAGAACTTGGACCGTTCAAGGTAGTACGCGAGGTTGGCATACAGAGCGGCACGACACCTGAGAAGATCGAACTAGGCGCACAATTCGACGCTGGTCTCTTTACAATTGGTGAGACGGTTGATGTCGTCGGAACCACAAAAGGTAAAGGCTTCCAGGGTGGTGTCAAGCGACATGGTTTCAGAGGTGGCCCTAAGACGCATGGTCAATCAGATCGTCACCGCGCACCGGGTTCAATCGGGTCGGGTACAACACCAGGCCGTGTACTCAAGGGAACGCGTATGGCTGGTCATATGGGCAACGTGCGTGTCACCGCGAAGAAATTACAAGTGGTTCAGGCAGACTCTGAGCGCAACTTGCTGGTGGTAAAGGGTTCCGTCCCTGGTGCCAATGGCAGTTTGCTCACAGTCAAAAAGCATGTGATGAGGTAAACCGAAATGCCCTCGACTAAAGTATATAACATGGCTGGTGAAGCCATAGAAGAACTCGAACTCAGCGAGCAGGTGTTCGGAGTTACCCCTAACGTGCCGGTTTTGCACCAGGTTGTTACCGCACAACTGGTAAACCGTCGCCAGGGCAATGCTTCGACCAAGACTCGCAGTGAAGTATCGGGTGGTGGTAGAAAACCGTATAAGCAAAAGGGAACAGGTAATGCCCGTCAGGGTAGCACCCGCGCTCCTCAATATCGTCATGGTGGTGTTGTCTGGG
>JAABUU010002136.1_pt1 | contig 29253 bp, 38 predicted proteins | sample 5559301 | NCBI WGS metagenome assembly JAABUU01 (sample SAMN10711884, study PRJNA513360) | rock metagenome | isolation source: Antarctica rocks | place: Antarctica: Victoria Land, Richard Nunatak white
TGGAGATGACCACTCGTCCTGGGGACGGCCTGAGGACATTACTGAGGACAGACCAGGCTTTGACCTCACTCCTACTGCTCCAGGTGACTTCTGCACTCACACTCTGGTCACTCTGCTCTGTGCATCATAGCCTCTGAGGCACAGGGTATGCCGCCCTTGACAATGGCAATGGAAATGGATGGCCCATGAGGACATAAGGTCACAACTGGTGACTAAAGATGGTCATAGTCAGGCTTGACTTCTGCTGTCTCAGTGAACGTGTTTTTGCTGCTGCTGCACAATGTATTGATTGTACTTCCAGCAAACCTTGTACAGAAGAACAATCCGAACTCTACACAGCTGTTGCAAGGTCTGCTGTACTGTTGAATGTGGCAAGGTGGTCACGCAGGTCGTGCAACGATGCTGTGAATGCGCTCTGTTCAACCTGCTGCTTCTGCTTGGTGCCAGACAGGCAAAAGTGTGCTGACACATGTTTGAGTTGCTGATCATCCTGTCTGCAGTGCTGTCAGCAAGTCACTATTCAAACCCGGCACGTAACTCCGACTTGGTCAGCACAAAGAATGTTAGCGCATGCCTGCTTCGCCGTGCACTCAAAACCATCTATTGCTGCATGTAAGTCTGCAGCTTGCTGGGTGCACGCAGTCCTGAGTGATCCTCACATGATTTCCAGTCAATCAGAATCTGTACAATACCTCAAATCGTGAAAGGTCCAGTCTGACCCCCAGTCTGACACCGTTGCTTGCGCTGCAGGATCTGACCTGCTGGCAGAAACTGTAGCTGCCCTAGCTGCCATTGCCATTGTTTTTGAAAACATTGATGCTAACTACTCCAACACTCTGGAGGCGCACGCCAGGGATCTGTACGTGTAAGCCTCAACCTCATGCCAGCAGATGTGACTGCATAGCTGCGTTAGGCTTGCCTATGCATTGTAAGCCTCACTTTCGCGCTCATGGCTACAAGGCTGCTGAGCATGTTGATGCTTTGTCATCACTGCATCAAGGCGCATGCTGCTTTGCTGCAGTGTTTGCATGCCCAAGCCTGGTCAGCTGTGCCAGGTTAGCTTTTTGTGTCAAGTTGCATGATTTTGGTTCAATGTAGCTATAAAGTCTTGCTAGATGCTTGGCTGATAAACAGACCTAGCACACGCTGCGAATTTAACATCCTGGCAAGAGGACTGTCATGCATGCTGTAAGTTTAATTGATTAGGGTTTAGGCACTTTACTGTGTACATGGGTGTCAAGAAGGACATAAGCATGGTGCAATCTTGTACTTGTGTGCTCTGTCTGTGTGTGGGTGGGTGGGCGGGTGCTGTAAGTCAGTGAGCTAAGTAGAACTGCAGGTCTGACAGCACAATAGCAGGTTACTGACAACCCTGGCACATCTGTACAACCTAGTTGGTTGGCTGAAGATGTAAAATCCTCCTCCTCCTCAGGATGGAATGTGTCCATGTCTGCCGTGCATTGCCTTCATGTGTGTATGATGGCTGCAGATTTGCGACAGCCTACCCTGGCAAGTACAGTGACAGCATCAGCCAGGCGTACGTGTACCCCAGTTCCAACTTCCTGGATGACATTGCCTGGGCAGCCACCTGGCTATACCAGAGGACTGGCGAGCAACAGTTCCTCACCGTAAGCCAGCATAGCTCTTTGCAGTACATGTGTGGGTGTGTTTGTGTACGTGTGGGTGGGTGTGTGTGTGTGTGTGTGTGTTGCATCATCCATGGATTGATGCATGTCATGCACTCTGTCAGCCTGTCAGTGAGGGGATGCCGTCCTGTCAGTGAGTGCAGATGACTGCATTTGTGATGAATCAGCCTGTGTTGCTGCATTGCGTTTGCTTCCTTGGTCCAATGGAGGCACAAGGTTGTTGGTAAGTAACATTGGAAGCCAAGACTAACATGCACCTGTACGCACAGGATGCTGAGGCGTACAACCAGCGCAACATCAATGAGGAAGGGGGTGGGGGCTACATTGCCTATGTGTGGGACTGTGCTTACTGGGGTACTCAAGTCAAGCTGGCCCAATTCACAGGCAGTGCCACATACGCTTCCGAGGTACCTTACTCAACTCATCTCAGCAGTGGAAGAGGTCACCAACTAACAGCCTAATGCTATGTGTGCTTTGTACATCTCATGCAGGACAGTCAACCATGCACGTAAGTCTGTCCTTTGATCTCCAAGCTGCTCAGTTCATCGAGCACCGACATGGAACAGCAATAACTTCTGAAGCCTCACACAGGTGTTTCACATAATACCTACTCTACGGTAGGTATCTTTCGTTTGCCCTACCGCACACATTTTCTTTTTAATGGGCAGCTGAAATGTTCAGTGAATGTATCATCAGTTCACTGCTTGTCTGGGTGTATTGCCATGTCTGGACACTGTCCAGGCTGCCGCCTCACAAGGCTCCCTTCATGATTGCCAAAAGGCAAAGGCTTTGTTGTCGTTTTTCCTGATACGGTTCTGCATATGCACTGTACTGTATCTAGTCCATCTCATTGTGAGCCCTTCACAGGACTGTTGCACCAGGTGAAGCTCTCTGTGCAGTGCATGCGTCACATCTTTGCGACAGACCCTTGTCTGCCTAGGGGTGACAGAGTTGCCACCACGTTGACGCATGCCCCTCTTCTTCTTCTCATGCTCAGACTCACCCTCGTTTTGTCCTGGTCCTTGCCCTGCTTCTTGTCAGTTGGCTGACGCTCATCAACACAGCCCAACCTGTCTGCTCTTTGTCTGATCTGGCAGGTCAGCATGTTGTCATACTTCACTCCTGTCTTGCAGGTGTCCAGATTCCTGGAGGCTTGGTTGACCGGCACCAGCCCAGTCCAGTACACCCCAGCAGGCCTGGCATGGGTCAGCGAGTGGGGTACCCTCCGCTACACCATGAACGCTGCCCTCATTGCTGAGATCTGGTCCCAAAACATTGCCAGTAAGTTGCTGTGGCTCATGCTCAAGTTGCTTTCATACTGTATCATCTAGCAACTATCAAGTGTGCTCTGCATGTATGCAGTGGGCATTCACGAGGGCATCAGTGTTGGTAAGGCTGCAGGGGCATGACTATAGTTTTTGTGTGTGTGTGTGTGTGTGTGTGTGTGTGTGTGTGTGTGTGATATTTGCTTGGATGGGCTAGAAGGTGAAGGGTCCTCATGACAGTTGCAGGCATTTTGTTGAGTCACTCTCAAGCTCCTTATTGTGGGTTGTTGCCAGCCTGCTGCCAAAACAAATGGTATCTGTCATTGATCATGATGGTTCACCACTCAACTTGCCAAAGTACTGTGCAGAACCCAAATGCAAAGCTCAGCTCCTCAGTGTTGGTTGTTGTCTTGACAAGCATGTATTCTGCTGCTGCAGCAACTGACACTCTGAACTCCAACCGCTATGAATGCTGGGCACGGTCCCAGATGAAGTATGTGTTGGGGTCAGATGGGGTGGGGCACAGCTTTGTGGTGGGCTTTGGGGTGACCCCCCCTGTGCAGTGCCACCACAGGGCAGCCTCATGCCCTGATGAGCCGGCCACATGTACCTTTGACAACTTCAACGCTGACACTCCTAACCCTCAAGTCTTGTATGGCGCAATGGTCGGAGGTGATGCTCTTGGTTCAGCAGCATCATAGTGATCATGCAGAGTTATGCATTTTGACATGAAATCTCTGTGACATATGTTTTGCCATGCAGCTCTACTTTGTATACATCATGTTATTGTTACATGGCCAGTTGTAGCGCAGTGCAATGTGTTGCAGGGTTGAAGGCCGTTGACAGCAATGCGATCAGATGCACATGAACGGCAAAATAAATGTGTTGTGCCTGCCGGGTCTACTAACAGCTTGGCTTGCTTTGAAATGATGCAGGTCCCGGGGTTGATGACTCATATGTTGATGTGCGTTCTGACTATGTGAAGAATGAGGTGGCTGTGGATTACAATGCTGGCTTCACAGGAGTGCTAGCAGCTCTGACAGGCTCCAGCAACACATGGGCAGCCTGTGTAGCAGGCAGCTACGTCATTGCACGTGGCAATTTGGGCTGATCATAGAATGTCTGCCTGGTGCTCCAACTCGTGTATTTACTCTCTTGCGCACTGCTCATTCACAGCTCACGGATTCGTCAATAGCATAGGCTTCGTATGACACGGCAAATCGCTGTTGCCAAATCCAGCTGCTTTGCCTTGTGTTTCACCTAGTGTTCTGCCTAGTGTTTCACCTAGTGTTTTTGCTTGCTGTAGAAGCTCATTTCGTGGGGATCTTACTCAAGAACAACTGCTGCAGCTTGATGACCTGTCAATCTACAGCACATGTTTGATTGTGCACTACCTGAAGAAACGATCACATGCAATGTAAGCCGCTTTTGGATAACATTGCATAGTTGACATGACGGCTTCATTCACATTGAACGACACTACAACTGCTACTGGGACAACGAGCCGAAGTAGGTTTATGCCACAAGTCGATTCAAGTTATTGCATGAGATTCTGTTCACGCAGCATAAACTTCTCAGCGGACTTACCAGAAGCTTTATTACAGTTCGACCTTGAGGTCACCTCTTCAAAATACATGAACGCTTCAACAGCGCTGCTGGAACAATGTACAAGATTGTTCACTCTGAGACTGCAGGGTGTACAAAACAACCAGTAATTTCAGTCTTGCAGATACATAAATGCAGCTCAGGCTACTGAGGCAGGGGCATGTGCATCTGCATGGCCATCCTGCCTATTTCTACCAAAATTGCCTGAATGGCTGCGCCCCTGTGACCTACCCCTGCCTCTACCCCTACCACGAAACCCCCCCCGTTGGGAATGCTGTTTCAGCACCTTGTCGCTTCCATCTTGATACACTTGAGCAGAACTGTTGCCATCAGAAATAGCACTGGCTATAGCAGCGCTTGGCTTGCTTGCATAAAAGGTGCTGCCAAAATCGTCAGCCCCAAAGCTGCCGAAGCTAAGGTTCTGGCTGGCAGGCTGTTCTGGCTTATGATACATTGGGCCAGGATGTACATACTGTGCTGGCCCATTCTGCCTGCCCCTACCATTCCTGTAGCTACCCCTGCTGTTGGTATCACCCCCATTGCCTCTGCCACGCTGCTGATGCTGTTTGCTGGAGGAAGCATTGCTCATGCTTCTGGTGTGAGGCTGCCTGGGCACAGTGAGGACCTTGGGTACACTGTTCAAGGAGGAGCTGTCCAGAGGAGAAGGCATGAGAGGGGATTGGGCCAAAGGGAAAACTGTTTCAGCGCCCCAACTGGATGCCACGTCACCTTTTGGGCTGTGCTGCTGCTGTGCTGCTGAATATGCTTCAGTATCCTGCCTGTTATTGCTCTGACCCTGCTGTGAGTGGTCATAGCGGCGTCTGCCATCATTGCTGTTGCTGTCATTACGGCCCCTGCCTCGTCCCCTATTCTGACCCCTACCCCGGCCCTTGCCTCGGTTTGATTGCTTCTGTCTGTTGTCAGGAGCGCTGTCATTGCCAGAGGCTGTGTCACCATCGCGCATGGCTTTGATTGCAGTGGGAGTCTCAGATGAGCTCTCAGGCGGATGACTCAGCTTGGTCTGCTTATGGGGAATCTCCCACTGGCCAGCTTCACCTCGACTCGATCCTGCTTCAGCCCAGCCGTCAGGACTGGAAGCTGAGGCGGTAGTTGGGGCTTCCCTCTTGGGTTTGACAGGAACTGTCTCCCACTCAGATGAGTCTTCCTCGAGCAGGGGTTGGGGAGACATGTAGGGAGTCTCAAACGCTGCTGAGTCTGCTGCTGAGTCTGAGCAAGCCGACTGAAGGTCAGCAGCATCTGTGTCTGAGCTGTGGTCGCTGTCTGCTGCGTTGGTCAGCTTAAAGTGGGCCTGAACAGCCGCAATGCGGCGCTGCCTGCCAATCAGAATGTCATGGTCTCAGCTTACAGTCTCAGCTCACAAAGTGTATTTTGCTGCAAGTTTGTCATGACCATGATGCTGCCCATGACTAGGAAATGTCACAAACGGGCTGAAAACAAGTGTGGACTGCATCATGGACAACAACAGGAGATGGCAAGAGCATGTGCTGCAGCACACCAGATGCTCTGTCCATCTCGGCCAGCAATGCAGCAGCTCAGCAGCTTTTGCAGCAAGCCATGGGTACACAGATGCCATTCATGACTGAGCTATGAAACACTCCCAACTTGCAGCAACACTGCCCAAAGACTGGCAACACAGGACAAAGGCTCACCATGTGTTGCTGGCGCAAGCATCTGCTGCAGCAGCTTCATCCAGCGGCTTGTGCCAGTCGACAGACCCAATGCCTTCCAAAGTGACAGCATATCCACCATTTTGCTTTGCCAGGAACGGTGGCAGTCGAAATGAGTCATCAGGCATGGCGTCAATGACTAACACAGTGATGTCATCACGCAAACCCTTGGATTTTAAAGCTGCTTGAACCTGTGCAGATGGCACGTGGTCAGGGGTCAAGCATGTGATATACTGTCACAGGGAAGGGAACCAATTGTGTTTAGACAGGATGTGAAGCTGCTGAATTCCGCAGCATTGCACACAGGAATCAGATTTGTGAAGATTGTGACGGGACCATCAATGCCCTGTTCGGCGTAACAGACGCTCATTGCTATGTCGAGCAGATCTTGCTCAGCAGAGTGCGCTTCCGTATGAGGTCTTCGCATAGCAACAATGCTTGGCGTTCACAGTGAGCCTCAACAGCACTTGGCTCTACTGCAGATCTGACAGTAACACAGCACATGCATCATGTTCTGGGAGGCTGGATGAGGTACATACCAGCTCTCCAGCAGCCTTGCCAGCCTGCATGCCTCTGACATGATGAGCAGCGGTCTTTGGGTTCATGGCATCCCAGAGCCCATCTGAGGCAATGATGAGCCTTGCGCCCTTGCTGGGCAGTGCCACTCTCCTTACTTCTGGCTCCGGCAAAACCACTTCTCCTGCCTGCACAGCAGACACAGCAGCCAGAAGTCAGGCAAGGCAGGCTGCCAAGTCTGCCAGACCAACACATGTTCCCAGTCAGGAACCCTGTCCATGCAGGTTGCAGCACTCTACATGGCTTGCCTGAGTGTCTTGGTGAGTCACGCTGCCCATGCCGATTTGAGCATAGCAGCACAGCTGCGTAATACTCATCTCATCAAACGCAGCCTTGATGGCTGGCAAACGCAGGATAGACAGTTGTAGTACAGGCTGGAAGCTTGAGGGCGCTTGCCAAGGCATGACAGGCTCAAGTTGCATGACAATTGCAACAACTTCGTGATGCAGTCCTTGTGAAGCCAGTGCTGACACCAGAACTTAAGTGTGTCTGACATGCTGAATAGCATGATCTGCGCAGACCATAGAGCAATTGGCTGTTGGCAGGCTGAGGTACATTGCACTTGAACATAAATAGGCTGCTTATGTGGCAAGTTGTATGTGACACATTTGGCGGGGTTCGTTGACGTCGATGACAGCATTGCTGCAGGACTCACCATATGATCACCAATGGTTCTGGACATGGCCAGACCCCCCGGCCAGACCCTTTCAGGCCCCACAGGCTTGCCATCCACTGTGCTCTTACACACCTCGGAGCCAGCAGCCTCACATCGCTTCCTCTCAGCCTTGTTATCATCAAGACGGTGCGTGTCGCTGACCTGCAGAGCATAAGGCTTGTTGGCAACAACGGCAAAGCAAAGGTGCACTGATTCTGGCTGACTAGCTACACGAGGAGCAGCTCACCAGATGCAACTGTGACAGTCAGTGGTTGATGATAAGTGCAATGCTCAGCATCTGCAGTTGGTACTGGGAGTGACGGAGAGAGTTGCAAAGAAGCCTGTGAAGAATAGCGAGCGGATGGGTGCATGCTGAGCAGCACAAGAATGACGCCTGTTGTTCGCCTGTTGGTTGTCTGTGACCTGTGACTCACGGCACATGCTAGCGAATCTTTTTGATGTAATCACTCTGCTCTCAAAATCAGACATGTGCAGAAGCTAGACCAGACCCGAGTTGATAATGGTCCAATTCAGACAGACTGAGGATTGAGCAGCAAACAGGGCACTAACAGAAAGAAGCAGAGCAAGATATGGAAGCCTAAACTGACCTGAACAACTTCAGCACCAGTGTCCAGGTAAGCTGTAGAGTCACCAACACTCGCAACCACAAGGTCCCAACCCACAATGACAGCAACAGTAGCAGTCGCACCAGAAACCTGCGTCGTAAGGCAACATTGAGCATGACACCATAGCACTGAGACACAGGAGGTGAGCCAGCATGCAGTGCAGCTTCAGGCAAGCAGCATCAAAGAGGAACAGAAAAGGCACAAAAAAACATTGTCATGAAGCCAATGGCCTTCTGAGTGAGAACATGGTGTCAGCTGGTCAGTGGTCAAGTCGGAGTTGCAACAATATGACGAGGCAGTTGATGTTTGAACAGATGATCAGCAACACCTGAGTGTTCTTGTGGAACTGCTCTTGGACTCTTCGGAAGGTATTCACAAGAGCAGCTGGCAGTTGCTGCACCAAAGCATCCTGAGTGTGCCAAGCAAGCTTGTCTTCATCAGACAATTGGCTGTAGGCTTCAAGCTCTTCGGGCACTGCCTTGTCTGATTTGAGGGGTATGTCAGCTAGCTCTTCTTGGAGGGTTGGTAGCATATGCTTTGCAGCAAAGTTTGCAGCCTGCTTGCCGCCGTGACCATCAAACACCCCAAAGACATCATAGCCAATGCTGACACCTGCGTTCCGCGAGACCTCTCAATCTGTTGACGAAACAGATAGCAGGCTTTGAGTGCAGTGCAAGGACACTGTTGTTGCACCTTTGCTGTCTGACTTGGATCTCCACAAGAGCTTGGGTTGCTGAAGCCAGGCGTCCTCGCCCTTGTGAAGAAACTTGCCAAAGGCCTGTTTGGTGTATGGACCGCGTATAGGGTTGTATATAGTGCCAGACATGGCTGGGGTGCTGCAAGATAAGGTCCTGGTGTATGGACTCCGTGGTGAGACTGTATAAGGTAAAACAAGCTCGAACGAGCTCTCAAGAGCTCGATAGCCTTGCGACCTGCAAAAGTAGCGTAAGCGATATGGCCAGAACAGTCTAGAAGCTAGGTTGGGGCACGAAGCAAGCAAGCCGAGGCTGACAACGACAATGCAGTGTATGTGTCTGACAAGCACTGTGAATGCGCTATCCCTTACTCAATCAAACAAAGGCCGACAAAGCAGGACTGACAGATGCTGTTGCGCTTTCCGGTCAACACCATGATCGCAGGCCAAGGATCCGTTGCCGAAAAGCCAAGCATGCATGACCGTCAGACGTGAGAACTGATGCATGATAAACAGCTGACATGCGACATGTATGGACCCGTGTGCACCTCAGAGTCTGCTTGTTTGACTGGCATGCAGGGGCAGGCATCGCAAGTGTACTTACGTTAGCCGACCCTGTCTTCTTGCTCAAGCAAGCCTATTGTAGCTATTTTGAAAAGCGAATGTGTAACGAAGAGGTACAGCGCGCAACTGGCGCACCAGGTGATCCTGTCTATTCTGATATCAATTCTTGCAGAGTGCCTTCCACATAAGTGCATCAACCCTGAGTTGCGTCTAGGGTTGCTTGATATTTTTGTACTTTCTGCCCTCTGGGTAATTGGGTCCTTCAGGCCCAATCGCCGATCTAATAATGCATATACCAGGCAGCTTAGTTACAAAGTGTTCAAATCAGGGGAACTGAGGCAGTGCTGACTGTGAGACAAAGCCCAAAAAGCGTGGTCAGAACAGACAGTGGGCTGATACAATAAATCACACGGTGGCATTGCAGCAAAGAATAGGAGGGTGGCTGTGAAAGGAACACTAATTTCAAGTCCCTTTGTACACACAAACATCATGCTGGCTTCAAGATTATGTGGTGCTTCATACACAGTAGGATTCATCACAGATCATGAAATACCAAATACAAAATCTAGCAGAACAAGATGAAAGATGCTAACTGAGGACTAGACACAACTGGCTGTTGCCTTGCAGCACATTAGCAGAACTGTAATCTGCCTGAGTGGCTCCGTGTGTATCAAAAGGGAGCCAAGGATGGGCTCTGAGCAGAAAGTTTGTCCAAAAAACCACTCACCCACATATACGTTTGTACACAAGGACTAATACGAGACTGTCATGTTCCAACTCTGATGGCAAAGCGCATCTCCAAAGTCCTCATTGCTCAGACTAGCTGTCATTGGCCATTGTGGAATGCCGCCAAGGCGACTGGAAGGAACCCAAAGTCTGGAAAGCAGCAACAAAATACCCTTGCCTGTGCTGAGGCTTCTGATAAACCTGCATCAGGCATACACGTGGGCATGTCAGCTTCCAGGCTGAACACCTGATGCTATGGGACGTGCAATGCAAATGAAAGTCAAGTGGATGTATAGCGCTTAGGGTGGCATAAACACTCTGGCATGGTAAGCACAGATGGCTGCCTGCTGAACAGAGCAAATGATCTCCTGCAGAATGTGGTTGCATCAATGGCCCCAAACAAGTAGTAGTACCTTGCGATGCATCACAGTAGAGACATCACCTGTCGGTCATTCGTTCATGAGGCGCCTGAATGGTCAGCGCCTCTGTGCAGAACTGGCGTGTGGCATTATTGGCTGCTACGCTGTCCTGAGAAAACTCTGACCAAATAGCCTGCAGGACAGCAAGCTGCATGAGTGGGCCGTGCATGCAGCTCATTTCAAGTCTTTCATCTGTGAAAAGCTCTGGCAGACAGATATAGAAAACGCAGACCAGATTTCTCTGCAATTACTTCACCACCCCAGCTACCAAAAGAGCTTATTACATGATGTGCATGACACTCACTGCTGCAGTGTGTCACACATGTGTGCTGTACACAGTCGAACTTTCAGCGCTTGCAGTGTGATGCACAAAATGGAGTAGAGACTCCAGCATTGACATGACCTGCCCAACACTTGAGATCACCTGAATTGGCAGTACAGCTATGCTTTGACAGTGACAATGTATCACATTAAATGAGAAATCTTACGTTTGGATCATCAAGTTCATCTGCTATGCGTTCATAACGCTCTCTGCTAGATCCCCAACCGGCATAATGTGCCACAAAAGTGCCAGGCTCATACCGCAGCCTGCGAAAACCAAATAAAGAGGATCAGAGCATTGACACGCCTCTGCATGCAGCGCAAGCGACGGCTGGACTGACGTAGTGAGCACTGCTTGTGAAGGATACATGGCCAGTATTGTCTGATGCAAAGCTGGTTGGTGGCTGCTCACCTGTGGTTGTTGAAGACCTCATAAGGGACAATGCCCGTATGCTGGCTGAAATGGAAGCTGTGCTCTTCAGCGAACTGGTTGATGGCCCCTTGCTCTTGACCTTTCTGGCCTCCCTGCTGCCAGACTCGGTGCTCATTGTACAGATGTTGTAAGAACCAGACTGACCACTTTGACCTTTTGATGAGCATGCTACCTGCAGCATGAAAGGGGGCTACGTAAAGAAACTTGTGCAGGTGCGTCTGGGCTGGACAGCGTTGCTAAAACTGGGTGCTTTTTCCCTGTCACATAGCTGCTGTCTGCGGGCATCGTGTTTGCCCCAATATGGTCAGGCAGCAAGTGCTGAAGACATCACAAAGTAGATGATGCGCTTTTGCATGGAGATTTGCAATTCAATACTACAAGAACCTATTACCTGCATTGATGATTGAATTGCCACCATAGTCTTTGCTGAACAAAATGTCCTTGCCACTGCCATGCTCCTGGAAGATGTCTCTGATTCCAAGGTTGTAGTTGACAATCACAGCATCTGCAAGCAAACCAACACAAGTCAGGCAAGCTTTTGGTGTTGAGTCATGAAAGACGTAACTATTTGCAGCTGCAGGATGCACACGAGCTGCAGTCAGCTTGGCATCATCTGTACATGATGTTGCTCTGGACCAGCTTGAGCATGAACCTACCTGAGTCTAACGCCAATACAAACTGACTACAGTGCACTACCAGCAAACTTGCTGCTATCTTATTCCAAGAAGCTCCACGAGTAGGGTCAGGTCTGGAATTGAACTCACAGTACCTGCAGCAAGTGACGCTACTAGCTGCGGGCCTTTGCAAAAGCTGCAGAGAGTCTGAAGTCGTCATAACCCTTAGCAACGGTCCACAACATACCTGTATCCGTGCCTCTCGGAATAAGCGGCTCTATTGTTACGAAGTGCAGCGACTTGCCGCGGCTGGAGTCCCTCGTAGATGCTGACAATCACTGCTTCTGTTGGCTCTGCAGTCAAGGCGGCAAAGCTCAGTTCCGTACGAGGCTACCTTGCAAGGTTCGAAAAGCTGCTAACAACAGAAGAGGGTCGTCTGACGATGGCAAGCAACTCAGCATGGCTCACGGGAGGGACCATAACACTGGTAGCCGCTCGCTGTGGAGTTGAGGAACTGTGTCCGATTGGTTTGACCAGGACATGTTTGCAGTGCCTGAACTTGAAAAGCGTGCGAAACTCCAAGGCAGGCGTATCTCAGCCAAATGATTGCCAAGCACAGCCAAGCTGCGACGAAGGCTGAACAGCCTAAGAGCCGTAAATGAACTTTTGACCCGTCTCCTCCAGCTGAACAGCAAAAGTGCATAGCTGGGAACAAGACCAGGCTTGATGAGCTGAGTTAGCCCGGCGAGGCTCTGAATTTGAGAAGCTTGTCAACGCCTGCCATGCACGCTGGAGCAAAAGACGCTGCTCCAAGTCGTTTGCGCCAGCGAGCCAGGGCAGGGACACCAAGACGAGTTGTTTGACTGGAAGGCGAGGCAGATGCCGTCTGGCGTGGATCACGTGTCCTTTGGGGACTGGAATTTGAAGGGACCAACGGAGGCGCCCTCACGGAGCAGCACAAAACCGCGAAGTGGTTGACGGAGCACAACCGCCGTGCGGATGGGGCCTTTGAAGTCGGTCTGAAGCCTGCACGGAAGCCGTGATATCTTGAAGGGACCACACGTGTTGAATAGTAGTCACAATTTGCATATGTCTCATATCCCCAGTGTCGAGTTGGTCACCGCCATCAGCTCAGCTGCCGTTCAAGTAACCCTGTCAGCTACTGCAGCTAGCTCTTCCACCGGAAGCTCTGTCGATTGGGCAACATCTGCAGCTCACGTGTTGTTGCGCAACGTGACGCAACTTCAATCCAGTCTCGTCCGTCAAGGCTGCGCTTGTTTGGAGGTAATCAGTGCCAGTGACTCTTGCAGCAGTCAGCGATTGCAGACAGCCAAATCGCTCCCCAGTGCACTTTACCTCGTCAACCTGCCCGGGGGCTGAAGTGGGTTGTGCTCACCAGATGAATCGTTCCCCTTTTCGGCAGGTGCACAGATTGACCGCGATTGTACACACTATTGTCAAAATCGCGCGAGCAGAGTGTGCAGACGCTTTTTATTGACCTCCAGTAAAGTGTGGTACCAACCTTGCTTTGCAATGCTGCTTAAACGCGTGATCAATGCGGGAGTGGCTGTGCGGCTGTATACAGTTACCTCTAAGTACAAAACTTCCTCATGCAGTTGGGCCACCTGTGCATGTTGCTTTCGTCTGGACAACTGCACACGCAAAGCAGAGTTGCTTGCAATAAAAGCAGACCAATCAAGCTACCCGCACCTGCACCCGCACGAGTGCATCTATGGTGAATATGGTGTGAATTTCCAAATAGCAAGAGTGACATATTGCATGCCTGAGCTGGAGATTCTGATCATCATGCAAGCCCTATAAAGGTGTGCAATTGCTGTGCAGCAGGATTTGTACACTCATTTGGCTTGCAGCATGGCAGAACTGCTGTTGCTATTATAGTATGCAGCATATGCTGCAATAATCTTGCAATCCATGCTGAGAAAGACTGTTTTCAAGGGGGTTGTTCACCCTTGCTTTGTTCTGTTGATCATGATCAGCAACCAGACTTGCCTGCTGCCTGTGCTCCGATCGTAACATCATACATTCTTTGCAGCTTGCATGACACACACACATAATTCAGGCCTGTTTACACTGCAGCGGTTAGCGGCACATCCGTAATCAAGACACCGTCACCGCTTTGTTAACCGCGTGAAGTCAAATTCACTGAACAGGACGTTACCTACTGCCCCCACATTTCAAATTGCTCACCACCATTTTGCATCAGCAGCTGCTACTAAGTCAAATGTCCATGCCTAAATCTCAGCGCAAGATTTTGCTATCCAGTCTGCTCTATGATCAACACATCTTGGATAGGATACCGACCAGACGGCAGTGAGGACGCCTAAACGGCATAGACAGCCATACCATTTGTGCCCCTGGCCCGCAAGGGGCAAGCCGCGCATATGCTTATTTTACATGCCTCAACGGGATGGTCATGAGGTGTGATGTGCTTGTTGCGCTGACTGCTTGCTGCTGCTGCTTCGGCTGCTTGGCGGCAACTTTACTCCCAGAAGCGGACATGGAGGGGCATTTAGCCGCAATCGCGTCCAAGCACAACGGCCACGATTGCTCTACCCCCTCGAGTACGACGTTAAGGAGCTTGTGCGTTGTGATGAAGGCTCAAGACAAGGCGTCGTGAGCTGGATGATGTCGTTGAAAGACAGGCTGACTATGCCTCATGATCACCACTGCGGCCTGCCGCCTGGTCAAGACCTGATGGTGCGTGACGGCATGCTCAAACGCTGCAACTGTACTGGCAGTTGGTATCAGTGTTGTCAGCCCTGCTGCTGGCTAAGCTCCAAGCACAGGGCAGTTGCTGAGGCCATTGTCCTCAAGCAAGCTTGGGACTGCCAATGTATACCATGGTCTGGCCAGACCAAGCAAATTGACTGTATTGTAACTTGCACATGTGGCAGGTGTAGCTGGAACAAGGCAAAAATGCCTGTGGAGAAGCCTCTGCTAAGCATCCTTTTTGTCCTTTTTCAGATGCCCAGTCAGTGGTGGGTGCCAGTGCATACCAAAGACAGAGGATCAGGCAGGAGCTTATCTGGTGTGATTCAGGCGCAGCTCGATGCTGGTGCAGAGTTCCTATACTTGCCAAAATACTTGCTGGTGTTGTACCAGATGACAACGTAAGCCATGCACATGCACGTCCAGATGAATTGGCCATTGCTGTGTTGCCAGCATGAAAGCAACATCTGCACTGATGCCAGACTTCAGGTCTGTCAGCGACCTGCAACATCTGATGGACAGTCAAGTCCAGAACACAAAGTCAGTTAAGCAAATATATATATGCCTGCATCATTCAAATCAACAAGCAATCACCATCCATAATCAAAGTTTTGGCAGATCTTACAGCACCGCCCAATTGCATACCAGACCTGACAAGTGACTGTGAAAGAAGGGTGTGACAGCTTGCACAGCTGCACGGAATGAAGTGAGGTGTGTTTGTGAGGTGCAGGCTGCCTGATGGGCCTGCCCTGGAGGATATACACATCACCACAGCCAGAACCTTTTGGCAGGCAAACCAGTTGCCAAGCAGCATAGACTGCTTTGACCTGTGACTGTTCTGATTGCAGCATTCCATACCCCAACCTGACCAACTGACAAGCAGCATACACTGCTGTCAACACTTTCTGCAGCATTCCGTGCCAGAACCGGACCAATTGACATGCAGCGTAGCACAGGTCATGCAGCGTAGACTGCTTTGACCTGTGACTTTTCTGATTGCAGCACTCCATGCCACAACCTGACCAATGGTGGACCCTGTTGCTCACTAGTGTCTTATGCAGCAATGCTCTATACAGATCTGAGCTACTGCAGTGATGATAGGTTGACTCCAACGATTTCTAGTGTAATTTCGCATCAGTCTGAGGGTATGCTTGTGCCCAATCTGGATGTCCTGCTTCACTGCATATACTGCCTGTGGCCTAGATCACACAAGCAAAGGTCCAAAAGCTGCACTGCTGACTGTAAGTTGTCGAAGCAACAGTTGCAGCAGGGAAGCTAGTACGTAAGTCCAATGTCTACTCTGAAGAAGTTGTCATCAAGCACATGAACAACATGGGCATCATTCTGCCAACTTTTCTCAGCATCATACGCACGCAAGACAAATGGAGAGGTCAATACGTCGCACAAAAGGATGGTGATCATACAGCCTGGGATGCAGCCTTTGTTTTTGGGCTGCTGGAGAGGTTCTTTGAGATCACGGGGGCTTTCAGTTTGCTTGACATGCAGAGCGGCAGCGTAATGACAAGGTACAGGGCTGATTGTACGCCTTTGCAGCATGCCCTTGAACCCCTGTGTACATTGTCTGACTCCGTGCATATACCAACAATCAACAATAAGAGTTCAAGGTGTAGTGTGCCGTCTCGTGCTACTACATCACATGCTCAAGCGCATGGAGCATCCGTGTGACTCAGTCCCAAAATCGTCGTCTGTGTTGCGGTGTACTGCAGGCACACACTCACAACAATGTGGGTGTCTCCTCAGACTGCCTGCTTTGCCTGCAGGTTGCTGTCCATCAGCTAATGAAAGTACACTACCACAGCCATGCCCAAACAGCATTCCCACCCATACCCTCTGTGCCAATCACAGTGCTTGTGTCCTCGCTCACCCTTCAAGTCTTGTGTCACAAAGCTCGCTATGAGTCTGAAAGGAGCGCAGCAGTGACGCCCGCAGCTCTTCAACAAACAGTGGCAGCTCTCCTGGAAGCAGCACAACAGCTGGATCAGGACTCAGATGTCAGAGACCTTCAGAGAGCTCAGTAGGATAGAAGGCTGAGCGTCGCTACTTACTGAAGCGCAATGGGTCGAACTGTAGCAGACAGATCTTGAAGTTCACCCTAAATGGAGTTGCTCAGGACCATACCAATGCACAGAATGTCAATACGGCTGTCTGTCCAGCATCCAGTGGTAGCCCACTGTTACCACCATGGCTGCAACAGCACAATGAGTCTCATAGCAGATATGGTCTGCAGCCAGATGCTCTTGCATGGCACATGTGAGAGTGTGAAGTCAAGTGGAGACAAAGATGTTTACAGACACCATTTCTGTGGGGGTGACAAATGCTGCAGAGCATGCTCTAGTACTGTGAGCGCACATCACAACTCTGGCTGGAAGCCTGCTGCCTGCTGCAACTTATACATGCCATGCTGCCCTGCATGATAGTTGCCCTCCTCTGTCAAGCTCTTGAGCTGGCCTGCTTCATCAACAGCACTGATCACGATGCAGCTGGTCATCAGTGTAAATTAGTGTAAAAATAGTGGCATTGTCTTGTGACCTGAGCCACGCTGAGCCATGCTGGGCTGTCCTGAGCCACACTGAGCCATGCTGAGTTGTGCTGAAGCTTTCCTGTGATTTCTATTGCTGTGCACTGCGTTTTGTTGACAGGCATGTTACAGCGTAACATATAGCTATCATCATTCAAGTCTCAAAAAATCACTCTAGGCCTGTGTTACTAAACAAGGCATTGCACACGCAGATCACTGCAGTGCACTCCTGAGGATGAGGCTCATCATGCAGAGCATTTGCAGCTGGTCAGCACTGCCAGTCAAATGATATGGCAGTCCTGCGGGTAACAGTATTTACTACAACCTTACATCCCAGACATGCTCTACAACGAATACAGGTCTGCTGCGCAGCAATTGCATGCAACCAACAGGGGCCTCAATCTGCTTGATTTGCATTTGATGTGGTCGGCTGGCTGTGCATGACAAGATGTGGATCTCATGCTGGCAAACCCATCTTCGATTGACTGTGCTGTCATGTATCATGGACAGACAGTACATGGTCAGCTGCAACCCAAGAGTAATGAACAGCGTGCAGCGTGCAGCAAAGGCACAGCTATCTCACCGATGTCTACGCTATGCAGAGTGTACATGCTCGGAACCAATGCTAAAGGCTTGCCCAATGACACAGCTGCAGTGTTGATGGCTTTCACGTATGGCAGAGAGCTCAACTTGTTAGGGCAGGAACCCCTGCAGGATCAGCCACAAGGCTTTCATGACAAGATGGGCTACATCTGGAACCAGACTCTGCCATATGGTTTCTTCTCCAGGTCCCCCTTAGGACCTGTGACAGGTCAGCTCTAGGCCTGAGCAGGCATCAGATCAGATCAGATCTGATCAAATCAGATCAGATGAGATTGGATCAGATCAGATCAGATCAGAATAAGATCAGATCAAATCAGCTTGACCTGAGACAAGAGCTCTGTGACAGTGCACCCCTTCAAGCTGTGTTCTTGTCTAGATATGCTATGCATGTGACAGCTTGCGTTGTGCAATCTGCCATTGCAGTGAGTGGTCTGTGCTGCATGGTAAATCCTGGCCCATGGGGCAAAGCACACGCCTCATCACACGACATCATGCTGCGACATATGCGTCATCAGGCCCAAGGAAGCCAGAATTTGCTGCTCTGGCAGCCTCAGAGGAGCTGTTGTTAAGTCCATACAGTCTGGTGCTGACAGACCCTCCCATTATCAGGTCCGCCCAGAAGTTCAGCTTGAAGCCACAACAGCTTTCACAACCAGCTTTGATTGATTTTCAGGCCCACTGCAGCAGACGAACTTCAACAGCACTCATGTTGAACAATACAAGGTGGAGCATTTTCCATTTCCCATTTGGAGGGATGAGACCATGCACGAGCTGCTTATGCACATGGCCAGGAGCGGGGCTGAGATCATCACACAAGCAAGGAACAGCTCTCGACCCCCTGGAAACGTGATGCGGTCTATGATCAGAGTTGATGTGGTGCTGACTCAGCAGGCTGGCCAGGTAAGTGCATTGTACATTGAGGTTGGTTTAGCCTGTTTTGTGGTGGGGGAAAACCAGGCTGCGTTATCAAGCCAGGGCTGAATTGTAGGGCAGGGCTCGTCAGTGCATTATAATGACTGGTAACTACTGGCATTAGTAGTTACTAGGGCAATGGTGACTATCAGGACAGGGTCGTATGCATGCTGGCACGCATGCCGTTTGTATAGCGTCCTCCAGCCAGAGCAGCAACTCCTGAGCGAGATGTGCAGCTGGGTCATAGCAACGAGCTGCTAAAGTCAGCTTGAAATGATCACAGACAATGTTGTTGCAGGTGAAGGGGTTCATCAAAGAGGCTCACTTTCTGCCCCATGCAGGCCTTGCACTGCCTGTGTGGCTACCAGAACCCGGCCCTGCCTCAGACACGAACTCTGGTGGCACCATAAACAATGACGCTTGGAGAGACAACCAGAAGGGCTGGGGGTGCCTGCTGGCTGAACACATCTGGCAAGAAGTTTTTTTGGCTGTTGAACACAGGCGCAACAGTGTAGAAGCGCATCAGAATGAAGGTTGCACACAACCACAGAATCAACAATTTGTTCAGTAGCTGAAGGCTGAAGTGCTATGCAAGGAGATTTGTTAGCCGTGCCTAGAATCAGTAGTGACAAACTGACTGATGCCCTACCATGCCTGCCATCAAGCTTACTTGGAAGGAGTCAGTACATGCTGCAACAGAGCTGAATCAGATGACGAAAATCTGTAATAACCGGTGCCCAAGTCATGCATGCAAAAACTGCACAAATGCCATTCAGAAACATGCTGCACATCATATGATTGTTGCCATGACCGGCTTTAAAGCCAAATTTGTCAACAGGTTTAGTGTGTTTGCACAATGGCTCTCAATCAAGCATCTGCTTAAAACAAAGTTTGCACAGTTTTGGACAAGTGTCGTGACGCCAGGTTTCATGCAACAGGGAAAGCAACACCATGGTCTCAGCATTGAGGATGCTGGCTCAGAGAAGTTATACATTTCAAGCCTGCCATCAGCGGTGACAAATGCATGCGTTGCAGGTAATCTGGCCCAGGTCATTTCCCGAACACGAATTTTGGTTTTCAGCAGAGACTGCATAAGATCAACAGCTACAATTCGGCGGAGCAGACAATTCTCTCTTGCCATTTTGCCTGCTACTGTTGTCGCCCTGGTGACGTTCAATACGTCCGTGACCGCAAACGCACCCCAGGGCAAGTTGCTGCGATCAGGTCAAGCAGCAAGCTTGACCTAACTGCTTCAGGGCGTGCTCCGCGTTTGACAGGCCTAGCAAGCATTGTCGATCATGTCAAAGGACATTTAAGTCATCAGCAAGCAGTCAACGCCAACATCATCCCTTTTGAATCGCTTCAGGTGGGCTGGACCTTGTAAAATTACTTTCTGCCCTTGATCTTGACTGGTAGGTGCTGTTTGCGGCCACGACTGTCTTCATACGCACTTTACGTCCAATTGCTTGTTGTACCAGCGAAATTTGCAAGGCCAAACGGCGCTGTACGCTGTAGGCCAGCAAGCAGGTCTGGCAGACTGACTCACCTCCTCGCAGTGACAAAGTACAATGTCAGAGGAAGACACAGACCAGCCCCGAGCTAAACGGCGACGGTGTGCCCCCAAGAGGTTTGTTGAGGAAGATGATGAGTCTACAGGCAAGGAAGGTGCTGGCAAACTCAACCTCTTAGGCAGCAGCAGGCCTCAGCAACAAAGCGGAGCAAGCTCAAAATGTGATGTTCCTCCAAGGCATTTGAACAGACATAAATCTGAGGATGAACAGGCGCTCTACATCATTCAACAGCTTGCAGCAAAACTAGAACGGCATGAGAGGCCTCAGCTGACAATCCTGTTTGGCGTGCCAAATCACAACTTGACAAGATCTGCTTCAGTCAGGTATGTTCATGTGTAGCATGCAGTCTTTTTGGTGATTTTGCTGTTGACAGGCTTCATCCAATCACTTCAGAACTCACAAACAGTCCCGTGGCTTTGTGTGCGCGCAGAGAGGCATTGCCATTGAGCACTGATGTGACAGAAGCTGCCGCATGTTTGGTCAGCTTTGGCTGCTGAATTTACAAGGCAGAACCAGAGGCTCCAACCCCTCCATGTACAGCGAGAATGTATGTTGTCTGAGTTCTGCTTGCATGCTAGCTTATTGAACTGCTTACACACTGTGAACAGGCTTTTGTTTGTGTGTTTTATGCTGTATAACATTTGTGTATATGTCTGCTGCTTCAATGCTGTGTCTACAGTTTTGTGAATTTGCTGCTGTCTCTCCAGCACATGACCCCAGTGTCCTAGCACAATCCATTCAAAAGGCCTTACGCTATGCACGACCCTTGGCTTTACAGTTTACTTCTCTTGACCAGTTCACCAGCCTCACAAACAGACCAATGCTCAAGGTTCCCGACACTGCATGCCTGTCTATAACTTTGAAAGCTTAGCAAGCTCCAGTTTGGCAATGGAGACCAGGTGCACATCATCAGGTCCGTCTGCAAGCCTCAGAGTCCGAGCACCACTCCACAAGGCAGCCAAGGGAAAGTCATCACACACGCCTGCTCCTCCATGCACCTGCACAGTAATCATTGCGCCATGTAAACACAGCAACCCTGCATGCTGCTGGCGTAGTTCTCATTGGTGGCTTCACCCAGCAAGCGGCTACTGCATGTAAACAGCATGTTCAAACCTGTCACAATAGGTTGGACACAGAATTTGAAGTTGAGCTTTGACCAGAACAATCAGACTGCAATGCTTGAGCAAGAACAAGAGGGTTTACAAGTAGGCATGAGGGCAACACCATCCATAAGGGTGGCAATTCTGACCCATATTTCCTTATACATACAAGTGCATGCCACATGGCAGACTGCACCAGAAGCAAAGTAGCATCCTGTACCTGGATGGCTGCATCTATGACTCTCAGAACCACATTGGGGGCATACACCTTGGCAGCAGCGATCTGCCCTCGAGCCTTCTTATTGCCGTGCTTGTCCAGAGCGTGGGCTGCAGCTAGCACTGTCAGACGAGCAGCAGACAGCTCAATGCGGCACCTGGCATAATCTGACCTGCACAGACAACCACATGGAATGACACCAGCATCAAGCATGTATAACAAGGGCATCTGCAGCAGCCATCAGCTGGGTCTCCCCTTTGCATTATTACAGTGCTTCAGTCCCTGGCGCAAGAATTCATGGTAGTCCCTAGCCTGCGTCAGAAAAAATAGCTGCAGACATGCCTGTGCATGGGTGCAGACAACAACACTCTGAAGCAAGGCGCATCTTGCTTATGGGCGGCGCCGCAGTCAGGATGTAAGACTGGGACTTACTGGAAGGCGCCGTGCTGGGCAACAGGCTTCTTGAAGGCAACCCTGTCAAGGGCACGCTTGCCCATCAGCTCCAAAGCACGCTCCCCCATGCCTATCAGCCACCAACAACTGACTCAAAATATGTTTTGGACAGAAGGAGAGAAAGCTGGGCCAAGCACAAGCTGCCATCACAGTCCGTGACAATGCAGCGTGCAAACAGATGCACACAAGCTACAGCCATACATTCAAACGCTGTGTCAGTAGCGTGTGTCCATGCACTTCTATGCATGCAGCGCGCATTCCCGGCACGGCTTTATGCAAGACAACAGTAAAGCTGAGTCGCTGTGTGAGCAAAGTTGCGGCTCGCATTGTCAGCCCAACCAATTTCTCGGGGGAGCTGAAATGTTCCTGACTGTCAAGTCCATGTGTCAGCCAGTAGCCACAACAACACCACATCACCACACTACAATGAACACCGGTGTCTGAGTGGCACATGGCACATGCACGAGTCATGCACGCACAGAGCAGGGAGCTGACCAACAGCCCTCATGCAGTGGTGAAGGCGGCCAGGCCCCAGCCTGCCCTGGGCAATCTCAAAGCCTCTGCCCTCCCCCAGCAGCATGTTGCTTGCTGGCACCCTTGCATCCTGCACACTTCACAACTTTCAACAGTCTTCAAAGCATAATATGTGCAGCGTTGCACTTGTATGGGGAGCAACTGTGCAGATTGTGCAACATATAGGACCAACAGCTGTAGTAATGTCAACGGCCCAGCAGCATTACAGGCACAAGCTACACTCTGCTGCCTCATCATAGAGGAGTATGCTGCAATCAAACCTATTCATTGAGCAGGTGTGCATTGCAACAGACAGCCAAGCAGATGTGCACAGTCGCAACCATTCAGACCAGGATGATGCTTGACCCCACACATGCACTCAAAGTTGGGCCCAATACCCAAATGTGTGCCACCATGCTTGTGCCATCAATATACGCAACAACAGCAAATTGCAACACTTGTGGCTTGCTCAGGGTACACAGGTATGATGGTGGGAGTGCTGTTGTTCACCAGGTTTGCTGAAAGCTTTATCGTTCAGCCTCTCCCGGCCTTGAACGACAAACCTTCCAGCTACCTGGTGAGCAACGTCACTCCTACTACTATACCTATATACCTGGAGCAAACTGCCAGGAGTGGTTTCAGAGCATGTAACATGGCACTTCCAACCGTGACAACTACTTGCGAAGCTTACAGCAGACACAGAGTGACTGCTGGGCAGCAGAGCTCACACCAGGAGCAAGCCTACCTTGAGAAGCAGGTCACTCAACAGCAGCAAGCGTACCTTGAACATGACCTCAGCATGTCCATGAGGCGCATCATCATAGCCATACACACGCAGGGGGCGAAGGACATCCACACCAGGTGCATCCATGGGCACCAGGATCATGCTCTGCTGCTTGTAGGTGGTGGCTGATGTGTCAGTCTTGCCCATGAAGATAGCAATCTTGCAGCGCGGATCTGGCGCACCGCTGGTCCACCACTTATGCCCGTTCACAATGTAACTGTCACCGTCCCTGCACGCCATGCTGCCCATTTTTGTCTATCATGGTCTCAGCAAAGCAGCTGGAACCTTTGAATGAAGCAACGAACATGTTGGTCAGACTCTTTGTGAGGGCAACTGGGGATGTATTACGGTTGACTGCCTGCTTAGATGAGGCCTTGAGGTAAAGACCTGTACTGCGGCTGCTGGGCAGTATGTTGCAGACTGAGTCTCTCTATCGTCATAAACAACAAGTTCAGATTGGCCACTTGTAAGGCCCATGCTGCTGCCTTGTACATCAACAACCACTCAGACCTAGCTTAGTGGAATCAAGAGCAGTATGCAGCCAGCTCAACCTTCTTCATAAAACATTGACATTGAGAGACTCTTGTCCACGACAGCGCATTCTGATGCATTGCAAAGATTCAAGATGTGCGTCATATACAACCAGGTGAAGAAGCATCACCTACGGATGACTGACTGAATGTTGGTGGCGTCAGAAGAAGCCACTTGAGGCTCTGTCATGGCAAAGCAGGACCTGATTCTGCCCTGCAGCAAGGGAAGCAGCCAGCGCTCCTGCTGCGCCCGGCTCCCGTACCTTGACAGTACCTGCAAACAAACTCGTATGGATCATGTACTGTGATCACAGAATTCCCCATACTTCCCATACCGTTGAGGAAAGCATGCTTTTGCAGAGCGAGCGAGTGAGTGAGTGAGTGAGTGAGTGAGTGAGTGAGTGAGTGAGTGAGTGAGCGAGTGAGTGAGTGAGCGAGCGAGCGAGCGAGCGGTCATGTGGGTGAGTGGGTGGGAGGGTAGGTAGGTGGATGGATGAGTAAGTGAGTGAGTGAGTAAATGAACAAGTGAGTGGGTGAGCACACTCGCAAGAGAGTGAGCATGTTTGCTGGCAAGAGAGTGAGTGCACAAATCATCAGAGGAACGATTGAATGCATGACAGCATGCATGTTTCATTTAGGTTAGATGATGCGCGAGTGTCTGCATGAGTGGAGTGCGTGGCTACGTGGAGACCCCCAGAGATTTTGTATGTGTGTGAGCAGACAGCCAAGCACAGAGACTATGTACATGTGTGAGCAGACAGGCAAGGTCAGTGACAGTGTATGTGTATGAGCGGACAGGCAAGGGCATTGGGCTGACCTCCATGTTGCCGGTGTCAGGCGCTGAGCAGTTGAAGACCTCTGAGCCGATGGCACTGCGGCCCATGACCTCACTCAGGAAAGCATACTCCAGGTTGCTGAGGCCGGGGCCGATGAGCAGGTGGCGCTCAGCCTCAGGGACCTTCTCCCTGAGATGAGCAATCTTAGCAGCCATGTCAGCAGGCAGCCACAGATTCCATAGTCCCTCAGCACGTGCCTTTGCCTGCAAACATGATAAGTAAATACAGCCATCACGAAAAAAAACTGTCTTTTTATGTTTTCCTTTCTACTGATCCTTGCGTTTTTCTGAATTTAAAGTGTAGAAGTTCAAAGTGTGAGAACTTTCTGGTTCTGCAACCATGGCTGCGACGTTGACTCAGCTCTCTGAAGGCCTTACGCTTGAGCTTGAGCCAGCCTTACAGCGACCAGTCATATGTGCTGTGGTAGTTTCGTCACAACATGTGTACTCAGTATAGAGCTGTTACGCCTACAGCGTACCAGACACGAAGCCTACAATGGAGTATATCTGACCAAGGGAGCAGCAAGATATTGGTCAAAGTGTGTTTGTTGGAGTATTTGCTGCAACATAAATCTCACAGACAGACTCTGGCTGACATCCCGCTGCTCCCTTGCTCAAAGACACTCTTAACACAGGCTTGACATCTTTGACACTGGCAGGGATGTAGTCAAACACAGGCTACCAGTGAGGCACGCTCTTGATGCAACACTTGAGCAGACACATGCTCAATTGGCAAGAGGTGGAAGCAGCAACCTGTGTAAGAAAGACATCGGTGCACAAAACAGTATTCTGGACACACAATCCTGAATGCCCCATGAACAAAACCTGCTGTCACTGACTCCCACATGTGCCTGCCTTCTGACTCTGTCAATGAAGCTTTCACGGTTGACCAACGTAGTTCATGTAATGAGGATTGCCAGGACCTCTATCATTCAGGCAAAAGGGAGCAGGTGAGACACAGGTATTGACACTACACCTTCAGCTCCTCCATTCTGGGGTGGATGGTCCACTTGGTCTTGGGGTCAGCAGCATGGGCCTCAATTATATGCTCAGATGGATAGATGTGTTCATCCATGAACTGCTTAAGGTGGGCTACTAGCTTCTGAACCCTAGGTGGAGGGTCAAACCCTAAGTTGGCAGAACCTGCGGGCTGGCCCTCAGAGGGCACCCCTGCATGTACCCCTTGGGCTTAGTGGGGTTGTCAGACGTTGCTGTAGTCATATATTGGTTGATGCACAGCTCCAGCACACTGGCACTGGTGTAGGTGTATGTGCTGTTGCACAACCTCGCAGCTAGATGACACCATTCAGCAGCCAAAACAGGCGCTTGTGTGCATGAGCTTGTCTGTGCAATACCCAGGGTGCGATGCGTCACTGGCAAGCCATTTTTATAGTCACACCTAGAATACAAAGTCAGATGCACACAAATACCGGACAGTATTCCAGCATTGCTAGCTGGCCCTTTGCCAACACTCATGAAGACAAGCCAGCGTACAGGTTCATGCAGCACATTGCAGCGCGTTGCAGCCCATCAAACACAAGTCAGCGACAGGTCTGGCACACACCGGAGATGTGGTCTGAGCCTGCCTTGGCACTGCCACTCCTGCCATTGTTGCCACTGCTGCTACCCTGACCACTGGTGCCACCGCTGCCACTGCTGTTGCCACTACTGCCACTGCTACCCTGGCCACTGCCAGATGCAGTGCTGCCTGACAATGCTCTGTTGCCAGAGCGCTGAGCATAGATGCTTGCAGTACTACTCCCACTCATGCTGGGCATAGCAGGTGTGCTTGCATCACCAGCAGAGTCACTACTGCTGCTGCCGCTCCCCTGCCTGGGCCCTTGAGAATAGATGGCTGAGCTTCCCCCGCCCATGTTGTCTGACCCCTCATCTGACCCCTGGAAGCTGGAAGTTGGGTTGCTGGTGACGCCACCCTTGCTGGAGCTGCCCTTGCCAGTCAGTGATCTGTGCTTTGAGCTGTCTGAGTAGGTGGTGGCAGTGGTGGTGCCGCTCATGCTAGGCATCGCAGGCGTGCTTGCGTCTCCCTGTGACTCTTTGTTGCCACCTTGAGCAGCGCCACCTGATTTTCTTGGACCTTGTGAGTACATAGAAGAACTGCCCCCGCCCATGTTGTCTTTGTTCTCCTGACTCATGCTGCCGGAACTGGTTTCAGAGCTGGCGCCCTTGGTTGCTGAGGAACCTCCACCTGCCCTCTCTGCCTTCTCACTGCTCTTGATCCTGTCCTGAGCAGCACCCTTGGATGGGTGGTCGTACGCTGAGCTGGCGCTGGTTGAGGTGGGTGATGATTTGCCCTTGTCTGATAAGGAAGGGTGCTGCTTGCTGTCTGAGTAGGTGGATGCGGTAGTGGCGCCACTCATGCTGGGCATTGCTGGGGTGTCATCATCACCCTGCAAGTCACAACACATGCCAAACATCGAGGCTGCAAAAACTGTGAGACAGCACCACAGCATGCACTGACGGTGTTTCTCTTGCAGGTATAGTGGCATGGACCCACATCCCACATCTGAATGCATCAGAGAAACATGATAGTATCTCAAGTAAGGAGCCCACTCATTACTCATGCTTTCATGCATTGAATATGGGTCTTCCCCTGGGGTCAGGTATGCACAGCCTTGAGGTCCTGTTTTGGCACTCAGCGTACCCCTCAGTCAGCAGAAGCCATGTGACAATGGAGCCTGACATCTCATGATAGATTGATCAGCTTGAGTTCATTGAGTTTTGATATTGTGTTGCAATAGGGGCAATGCCTGTGACAAGTGAGATGTCTGGATTGGCTTCAAGCTCACATGCTTCACTGTCAAGCTAAAACCAAGGGCTGACCTTCTTGTCATTGCTATTGTCACCTTTGCTGGGCCCCTGTGAGTAGATAGCAGAGCTGCCCCCACCCATGTTGCCGGAACCCTGCTGACTGGAGGTGGGGTTGCTGCTGATACCCCCCCTGTCTGACTCACCCCTGCCAGACAAGGACCTGTGCTTTGAGCTGTCTGAGTAACTAGTGGCAGTGCTGGTGCCACTCATGCTAGGCATAGCAGGCGTGCTTGCATGTGCCTGTGAGCTGCTGCTGTCATGGCCCTGTGTGCCCCCCTGGCTAGGCCCTTGTGGGTAGATGGCGGAGCTGCCGCCCCCCATGCTGCCAGAGCCCTGGCTGTTTGAGGCGGAGCTGGAGGTTGGGCTGTGGCTCTGAGCATGAGTGACCTGTGCTGCCTCATGAATGACAGCTAGAGCTCGCTGAGCAATGCCTGCAACCACTTCAGGAGCACCCACCTGCACCACATGCCTCCAGATCAATCAGGTGTTCAGCAGGTAGTCGACTCTCACAAGTGAGGAAATGGAGTCAGTATGCTTCAGTTGTGTGCGGTTCCTGTTGCCAAACTTCCAGAGCATGAGGCAACTGAAGGGCTCATGCAAACAGCATCAAGTCTCTGCCTGGGCTTTGAGCACAAGGTCCTTGTTTTCAACTTTGTCATGCAGTAGGCACGCTGTAAGGCCAGATATGCAAATTGTATTTATCATGCTTGCTGTAACTTCACAAACCTGAGCAGCGTGCTTGGAAGAGGCATTGCCCTGCTGAGCACGGGCGCCCACCCCAGCCAGGATAGCAGCAATCCTGAACATTGAAAGGGCTTGGCAGAATGCATAGGTGGTGGGGTCTGGCACACCAATGCCCCTGGCTTGGCAGTACATTTGAATGTACTCCTTCTCAGTTGGAATACCTACAGGTGAAGAAACGCTCTGACTTTTGGCATGCTGGCAATCAGATGCGCAGCAACTCTGTACCCACTGATGCTGCCATTGCGCATTGTTGCGTTGCTTCTGTGCACACAGCGACAGACAGATGAATGTGCTCTGCACATACGCTGTGGCTGGCGTGCAGTGACTCACTAGAGGCGTGGTACAGAGGATATGCTGGGGTGTATTGTACCACAAAACATCTTGCTGGCATGCACACCGCACCGATTCTTGCTCTGGCACACATACCTGCCATTGCTGGGGCACACATGGCAGGCATTTACACAGTGGACGTGAAACAAGATGAGCCATGTTCAGAAGTGCACCTTCAGGTAAGGGTCTGGGAAGGCCACGCACACCCGTCTTGTCGCTAGAGGGGAAGTGGTAGCACATGGCACTGTAGGCTAGGTCAGCCAAAGGGTATCCCAGGGTTGACAGCTCCCAGTCAAGCAATGCCAAGACACAGTCAGTGGTGTCTGGGGCATATATCAGGTTATCAATCCTGCATACGCGATACGCTGAGCGTCGCGAATGTGCCCGTGAAACACAACAGCCCTCAAGACAGAGCATTGCGCTGGACCATGGTAGCACTGATCATCACGCTCTTGCAAGGATACGTGCGCTGTTTGTGGTGAGAATTGGCTGATGCAATGATACGGCATGCAAGTGCTCTGCAGACAGCAACCTGACAATGACTTGAACCTAGGGCAGACCACAATGGAAATGCTCTTTGTTACGATGCTTGCCAACAGACAGCCACCATGCTTGCTGATGTAAGACAAGTCTGCACAGTGTCAGCATCTTCTTTACATCGTGCATTCCAACAGCACACATAGCAGCTGCAGATGGTGGACACAGAACAAAAACCTGTAGTCGCCATGTGA
>JAABUU010002137.1_pt1 | contig 29247 bp, 30 predicted proteins | sample 5559301 | NCBI WGS metagenome assembly JAABUU01 (sample SAMN10711884, study PRJNA513360) | rock metagenome | isolation source: Antarctica rocks | place: Antarctica: Victoria Land, Richard Nunatak white
TTATGTATGGTGGGGAATCTACCTGTATTTGTTAGCAGACTACACCTAAATGGAGGTAGATCCCGCCTTTAGCGAAAGTGACGCTCCGTAATGTGCGCTGTTAAATGGCGCCCCCAAGACCTCCCGTAAACAGAGCGAACAAAATGTAATTCAATAATACGCTCATACTTTACCGCATCAGGTAAGGCGACCGGCAAAGTTCGGTATTATTCCAGAGTTAATGCGGATCAACCTATCTTACAGGGGTTTGCACTCAGACGTGCCGCCCGTATGCTGCGAAGTCAGCAGGGCGCTAACCCGAAGGGGCTTAGCGACGTTGGCACGTCTGAGAACTGAGGCAAGAGCTAGACCAGGTGGGTTAGCTTGCTTATATAATATAAAACCAATAAACATACATGAATAAACCGCTAAGAGGTATTATACACGTTTATTGTAGAATAAACGGTTTTTTTCTAGCCCTAACTGTGGTAAGGTAGGTAAGCACTGTTAGGTACCGTAGATATCCGCAATCCCTGCAGCCCGGTTAAACTTCCCGAAAACCCTCCCTGAAGTCCCTCCCCGTGCTCCCATTCTCTCTTCAAAAACCACGCCAGGAATACTCATCCATACAGCTTAATAACAATATCGAGCGTTTAAACACTCAGTACACTTGGGTCTCAATACTCCAAGCTATATACGCTTGGTCAATCGACATCATAGAGTCGTTAATCCTTGGCTTATCTCTCGCCCACGGCCGTTCTCCATTCTCTCTGTAACAATGGGTGCTAAACGTCCTGACGCCTCCGAAGGTGGAGCGGGCGATGCTCGAACTTCTGCCAGACATGCTCAATCCCGGCATGCCAAACGTATACGCCCGAATTCATCAAATCCACATTTAGCGCAATCAGCTGCAGCCGCTGTCAATCCGATAAAGGCAAAGATACGTGATGTAACACGTCTACTCGAGCGCTCCAATAATCTTCCCGCTGGCGTCCGCATAGAGAAAGAAAGGGCGTTGGCTGGCTACAAACAGGATCTTGAGCAGGCAGAGGCGGAGAAGCGAAAGCAGCAATTGATCAGCAAGTACCATATGGTGCGATTCTTTGGTCCGTCACTACATTATGAAGGAATTATACAGAGTATCTTCCATTCTGAAGTCTGTGTACTGATCTGTTGTTGTCGAAGAGCGTCAAAAAGCCACGCGAAACCTCAGAAAGCTCAGAGTACGCATTGCCAAGGCAGACCATGGCAGCACGGAATACCAAAATCTCCAAAACGATATCCATAACGCAGAAGTCGATGTCAATTACGCTTTATACCATCCACTCGACGAAAAGTATCAGAGTCTCTATCCGCGCAATGGCGACGTTATTGGTATGACCGAGGATGGTACTGACCATCAACGAGCAAGGAAAGCAGGTACTACAAAGCCAGCAGTTTGGAAGATGGTTGAAAGTTCCATGACAAACGGCACTTTGGAGGCATTGAGGGATGGAAGATTGAGGAGGAGCCTACTTGATGACAGGTTACAGCAACACAGCGAAGCGAAGGGTCGCCACTTTGAATTAGGCAAAACGGCCGAGGACCAAAATGTCAAGGGCCTGTCGACAAAGAAGTCTGTGCTATCAAAACAAGATGCTGATAGTGATGGCGGATTTTTTGAGGAATGAACTTCGATACGCTTGTCTAACCAGGACTTTTGCCAACGTCTTAATCCCGAAATGGTTGCTGAGGGCTCTCGCACCACCATGCATACCCTTCAGGGTCAAAACGCACCGGTAATCTGGCCTTCATGGAGAAACTATCTGAATATAGGTTCATTAACTTTTTTCTTCTTTGTCTAAAGCTGTGATCTAAAGTCTTGTTTAGCTTTGGATGGACAACCACGATGTTCATCACCTGTCGAGGCTCTACTTTGGCCTTGCTGCCAAGCATGTTTCTGCCTCCACAATGCAGTATCTTACCATGGCGGCTGCCGTTTGCGCGGCAAGAGCCACGAAGAGAATTCTTCCATGCCTGGCGGACCCACATCCATTTCGATCTTGCATGATACGCAGGTCTAGTGGAATGGAAGCGGTTTTCAATCTCTTGTGCCGGTCAATATTTCAGGGGTCAGAGACCAGGAACCGTAAAGAACATGCGTCACAGAAGCATAGCAATAATCTACAGTGATAATGGATGTTATGTGAGGTAGATGTGCAGGCTGCGTGAAGCAAGCAATGCCAAAAATCGATGGGACGATAGTTTTCTTGGAAATGCCATCAGCTGACGAAAAGGCATCGTTGCCTGTTGTAAGAGACGGGAAGCTGCGGGCCTCGTGGGGTGTGGTCGTCGTTGCAACTGTGTAAGGAGAGGGTAGAGCAAGTGCTGTGATGAGCAGAGCACTGAAGTAGATAACCAAGCCCAAGATGTGGGACGACCGTCGTGAAGCAAAGCTGTTTTCTGGATGATGAAGCTTGCAAAAAAGACGGTGACAGGAATCAAACCGAAGCTTGATGGTGAAGGCCTCCACCCTGCTCGATAACAAAAGAGAAACTTAGTTGGGTAATCAGCCTCAAGGCAAACAGCGGTTCGTCTGAGTGCACACATTGACTTCTTGGGTATCCATTGAGACACAGTGGGTTTCATATTGCAAGAGCAAGTCGCATGTAGTGTTATAGCCAAGAATCCGAAAGAGGGCACCGAACCTTAGAAGTGGTTCTGATGTTCTAGATAATACCGGTAAAATGACACCGTTTCATATTGAAGCCAGCCTGCGGCTCCGAGGCTGCTCACTAGATGTGGATTCTCAGATGTCAATCGTAAACATGAAACGGAGTGGGCCTTCTCATAAGGGCGTTGGGAAAGGAAACACATAGGCTAGGCAGCTCCTCGACGAGACCCGTCACGACTAATCACAACATATGTCAAAATCTCTCCTCCCACGTTTCAGCACCAACCCATCACATCCACTTCAAATCCACTTTCCTATCTTCTCAACTCCATAAAACCCCTATATCCCTAGCAACCATAGCTCTCCGTATCCTGCGTGCCCGCATCTCCAGCACAATGCCTGGTCGACGCGGCGGCGGCGGCTCCTCAAGAGGCGGTCCTCCGCCCCAATCAAGAGAGGTGGCCGTCTCAAAGGCAATGAGTTTTGTGCTACGGCATGGTGCCGAAGCTGAGGGGCTGAAGCTGGATAAGAATGGGTATGCTAATGTTGCTGAGCTTGTACGTGGAATTTCTTACGTCCTCGGGAGATGCATATACAACGTGCTCAGAATCTCAGTCTGAGCTCTTTTCTCCTTTACGTTTTCTATTCTTTGGAATTTAGAAGACGTCTTACTTATATTAATGTTGTTAAGAATCTATGACTAGAATAATTTGGTTTGGGAATATATCAATACATCTTTACCTAAAAATGTCTTTCAAAACTACTTCCTTTCCTAGAGTTGCCTTGCAAGCCAGAACAACACGCCATAGTGTGTTCGCACTACCGTACTTCATAATGCTCTGTAGAAAATTCTCTTCTAATATCCACTATCCAAAAAAAAAACCCTTTCCGAACCACCGATTGACCCAAACCCGTAGCTCTCCTGGAAACGCCTTCGTTCCATGAAAGTCACCTTCCCTGAGCTCCGTGAGATTGTCGCCCAAAACGCCAAGAAACGATTCACGCTCATCCCGCTCGCCTCCATCTCCGCCCCCACATCCTCAACTTCAACCTCCTCAGAGGACCCCGCCCAGTACCTCATCCGCGCTGCCCAAGGCCACTCCCTCACCATCGCCAGCGAGAACCTCCTAACGCCAATCGCAGCAGACGATGCTGACTGCCCGGAGAGAGTCGTTCACGGGACCAACACTTCAGCGTGGAAGCTTATCCTGAAGAGCGGAGGGTTGAAGAAGATGGAAAGACAGCACATCCATTTCGCCACCGGAATACCCGAGCCACCTAGACGCTCGAAATCTCGGACACCAGAGTCTGATCCCAAAATACCGCCCGCTGAGCCCGAAGAAAGCATCTCCAAAATCAACAGCACCGAGGTAGCGCAGAAAGTCATATCGGGCATGCGAAGAAACGCCGTGGTCATGATTTGGGTGGACGTGAAACGGAGCATGCAAGAGGGAGGCCTGAAGTGGTGGAAGAGCGACAATGGAGTTGTGCTGACGGAGGGGGACGAGAAGGGGAGGTTGGGGTTGGAATGGGTGGTTAGGGTTGAGAGGAGGGAAACGGGGGAGGTCTTTTGGGAGCCTGGGGAAGGTGGCAATGGGGGCGGGGCGTTGTAAGGGTGGGTGCCTGAAGGAGTGGATGGAGGGAAGGGGGGATGAAGGACAGGTGGAGGGGCTTGGTGGGTTAAGTGTCAGGGGATGTTAGATAGCGTTGCTGGCCATTGTTAGTAGAACCCGTCACTCCAGACACGTGCTCTATTAGGGTCTAATGGTCTATTAAAGAGACAAAGCCTTACGGAACGGTTGCATGAGACGTCAAATCGTGCCGGAACGCAGACTATTCGAAAGCCATTGTATCCCTTGTCCACATAGTACCGCGCTCGTTCAGCCGGAAACTCAAACCTCAAAAAGTATGCTTTTCCACATCCATGATTTCCCCATTTGGAAGTCTGGAAAGCCATTGGGGTTATTCGCACATCTACGTTCGGTAGCGACTTCGAAGCTCTCTGGAACTCGTGGAAACGGTGTTACCTCATGCTCTTGATACCTAGTTTCCTGCGTTCATATCCTACACGCACGAACGAGCGCAGATGTTCGCTGCCTTAACGGCGCTGAAATGTAGCGTCATGTCTATGTCGAGATATGACAAGTGAGAAGCATTAGTGAAAGTAAGGATTTGCATGCGAGAAAGTAAATTGGGATGAGGATGCTTTCATGGGATATTGGAGAGAAATCTCAAATCTACGAGAGAAGGGGCAAATGCCTTGTAAGCAACTGGGGCCTAGCCAGAGTTTGGCTGGGGAAGGAAAAACTGCATGTGGGTGTATCGAAAGCACGAAGGAGCGAATGCTTGTAAGAGCTTCCATCCATTTACTAATGTAACATCTAAGCCTTTCAAGTTTCAGCAGTCAAATCCCCCAACGTGATGGCCTCATCATCTTTGTCTGTGGTTCTACTAGACTTGTCGTTGGGCACATGGGACCTCTTCTTTCCCTCACTATCATCACCAAACAAGAATCCAGCCTTCGCCCGGGCCGATCTTTTCTCAGAGGGAAACGGTGAAGCGGAGACGAAACTTGATTTTCGTTGGTCTTCGCCGAGCATCCAGGAGAAGGAAGACTGTGCAAGAGATGGTCGAGGCTTGTGAAAGGAGACAGGAGAGAGATGAGATACTGGCTTAGAGGTTGTGATGTGTGCGTTACTAGCGATGGCGCCTGGGAGTTCTTCAGGAGGTTTCGACGGGGCCTGTGGTGATGAGTCTGAGCTTCCGTCTGTCTCACACTTTTCGGATGCAACTTTTTCAAGAGTGTTCCTTACCCCTGGTGCTGGGGGTAACTGCTTGTCCTTCTCACCCATTGCATCAACCTTGACTCCTGGCGCGGCGGTTGGTGCTTCTTGAGCCTCGTCATGCGGATTATCTTGGAGCGCAGCGTTCTCGTTGAGAATAGGCATCCCTGGGTTTTCGAGGTATACCTGCACAAATTGTACTTTTGCAATAGCTATGCTGAGTACGTCCGCCGCTGCATCCGCTTTATCTTTCGCGTATTCGTTCTGCTGAACCCAAAGCTCGGCCATAGCCGTCTCCAGCAGCTTCGCTAGAGCTTTGTTGCGTTGCTCGAGTGCATGGATCGTTTCGCTCACATCGGCCGATTTACCTGTAATGTTCCGGCCATCGTCGAGTGACCAACGTGACCCGTCTGATACTCTCCTAGGAGTGTTATCACTAGGTTGAAGGACTTGAACGGCGTCACGTAAGACTTTTCCCACGCCCCACTTCTCACCACGGCTGTAAACGCCTTTGGCCGCCTCCTGAATTATCCCTTCAATACCACCTTGGTCCTTGAGGAATTTCGCGGGGGACATCATCGGAGACATCGATTCTCTCGACCGATGCTGTCTTTCAGATCTAAGTCGGGTTTCCTTCCGCAACTTGGAGCGTGAGGAGCCTTCTGATGGCGGCATGGGGAATTTATTTGAATATTGAGAAACTATATGCATCCCACCGTCAACCGAGAGGTTTTGGCGAAGGTATAAAGCATCTGTAACGAAACTTGGTGGCCCATGCGGAGGAGATGGTACTGGGTATCGAAGGAGGAGGGTTAGAGCTTCAGAATAGTCGGCATCAATGACTAGGCATTGCCATTAGCCCTCGACAAAAGAGCAGTATCACCAGACTCTTACGTTGCCATCGAATACGCAGTAGCATACTGACACATATGAGATCCACCAGATCAAGTGCTGGATCCTCAGCGAACAGAATGTCCCATAGAGAAAGTACTTCGTCAAAAGGGAATTCGCGTCCGAACAGAAGTCGGATCCACCTGATCAAGAAAATCTGGGGAAGGATTTCAATCGCAGCAAGATGTTCTGCGAGCTCCGGATCTGCGCAATGAAGGTACTCTTCATGTATGCGCTTGCTTCGCTTGACAATTGGGGAATGATTTTGCGACGCTGCTGCCCCTGGCTGCTCGATACCTCCCATCTCGTAGAAAGACTTCACAGTTTGCATGATAATTCCGAAGAGTGTAAAGGCATCATGCTCAATGTACTGGCGATCAAAGTTTGCAAGAATCAAACTGTCGGGAACGGCTTGGTTCTTTGGGTCCGCTTCGAGGTTCATGGGATCAATAGCATCTCGTGCTATAACCCACAGAACGGGTGCAAGGACTTCATGCATGCCCTGCCGATACCCAATATCGCGATTGAGCTTACAATAGATGAAGAGAATATCAAGTAGCATTCTTTGCGTAGATGGTTCGCGGAAGAAGAGATTCTCGGGCATGCATCGCTCAACATCTTGGAAGATTTCGGCTCGCAGTTCCTCGTCATGACGGAGAGTATGCCAAGGGGACTTTCAAGGACTTAGTGAGAGGTCAGAGGGCTTCTTCGATGTTCTTGCGGCCGGCGATGTGCCGCAGAGGTCGGTTTTGCTTACCGTCTCATTCTCCGTCAGTGGATCTGATTCTGTCAAATCATCAGGATGCTCAATATGCCTCAGAAAGTGGTCTCTTAGAGACGTGTACGCGCTTCGAGAGTCTGACAGCGTCTTCGTCCACGTGGATTTGTCGAGATTCTCGAAGAGTAGAAACGCCTTGAAATTTTTTAGACTTGATCCATAGCATCGCTGAATATGGCCTACCTTCCAACATATTGACCGCAGTCCGCTCGTACATGGGTTCTGATCTGTAGGATCTTTCACAGCTTTTCTTAGGTCCGAGAGATTGGCGTTTCCTGTGAAAGTTGCCTCCCATCGTACACTATGCCTTGTGTCAGTACAATAAAATTCTCTAGCGAAGGTCAATACTAACACATTTTCCTCAAGAGGCCTCATGGCTCTTGTGCAGCAAAAGCGTTGAATTTCAGACGTCGGAGCGCGTCATACTCGTAGCGCTTCGCTCTAAAATATTTTACCTTAGCCGTGTAACTTAAAACTATCCCTTTCCTAGAAGCCCTCGTCGTAACGTTGTCTTATTCGAGGAGGCCTTGACCTTCCCTTGTAGCCTAACGCACAATGAAGCAAATGCGAGAAATAATGCAAGTGGGCATATTCTGGAGAAGTGGACCCTTACACTGTGCTTCCACACTCATATAGATCGCCTAGAATGGCACAGTATCGGCCTGGTGCAAGAAAGCTAAAGGCCAAGCTTGACTATCTTTATCGTTCAAATCAAACCCGAGACAGCGCCTAAGCAAAGATAGCAAATCTTCCATAAACATGTCACTGGACCTTATGAGAGAGTTCGGTTCCCAAAGTCAGAATCCTCGGGACAATCCATGGGCCGACACTGTGGGTCAGAAACAAGCAGGCCCGGAAAGTACTGATGATGATGATGACTTCGGAGACTTCGAGGTTCCCAATGATCAGACTTCCGCAAATAAGCAAGGGCAATGTAGCCGAGACGTTATCGGAGTCACTGATCCATCTAGTGACCTTTCAAACGTGGGCGAATTGGTGGATTTGAGCGATGGATCTTACAACCGCATGGAATCACTTATACCTCAAGCGAGTGCGACTGTTACAATCTCTGAAAGATCACACTCGCTCTCTGGAAGACGTGCTGAAGATCAGTCCATGTTGATCAATGCTTCCCATTCTCAATTACAAGGATCTATCATCTCAGAGGAAACGCTTGAAGACGAGGATTGGGATAATTTCGTAGAATATTCCATCCCATCAGCTGCCGATCAAAGGAGCACTCAGAAAGACAATCTTCGTACGCAAAATGTTGATTTCAATAGGCAGACTAGGAAACCTTCAAGCTCCTTGAGCAATTCTCTCGAGGCTTCTGAAGAGGTTACGGCCTCACTAGCAAGCCCTGCTACTATTGAGCGAATTAAGCCACCGAGACCAGTCGAAACTGATTGTCTTGGATCGCCCCCATCTAATATTCCTCCGCCATCTATTCTGTTACTTCTCATTGAAACGATGTTCCAGTCTTTGTTAGCGGACATTAGAAAAATTATCTTGTCAACAGATGCCTCTACACTTTCATTAGACCAATCAAAGGTCGATCAAATACAGGTACACTTATCGAAGGTGAGGGCAGCTACGCGCATTATTGCAGGTCGAAAACTCCGGTGGAAACGAGATACGCATCTTTCACAAAGCATGAAGATTGGACCCGCCCATTCTGACAAGACAGGCGGGATGAAGCTTACGGGCATGGACAGGACAGAAAGCCTTCGGGAAGATCGAGAAGTCGCAGAAGCTCTCAGCACCTGGAAAAAGCAGCTCGGGGGCCTAAGAGCTGCTATCACAATGGCGAACGCCGAAATTAGGGGGACTGTTCTCTCGGTGCCACACATTTCCGATAATCTCCATATTCGAGGAGCAAAGATCGAAGAAGGAGCTATGACAGCACCTAAATGTTGCTTCGTGTGTGGACTAAGGCGGGAGGAAAGGCTTGAGAAGATCGACGTGGATGTGGAGGACAGCTTTGGAGAATGGTGGACTGATCATTGGGGTCATCTAGACTGCAGGATATTCTGGGAGAGGCACAAAGGTTCTCTCGAGCAGCGGAGATAATATCAAGTTTTTATAGATACCTAGTCAGCTAGTTTACAACAATATAACAGTCACAAGAGCCAGACATGGATTTATGCACACATGGTCATCCGCCTTACTCGTACAACGATGTGCTGCATGCAAGGGTCCGCGAATTGAAGCATAAAATACTGCACAACGATCCGCCAGCTCCTTCTACTCGTCAACTGTCCCACTTCAACCCGCCTTGCGCCTTATGACAACCAAGTAAAACAAATAAGCAAGCTACTACGTTGATCTTATCGCCAGATCCTGTCGCTATCAGGCCCGTTTGTTGCAGGATCTTGCGGGAGATTTCAAAAGCAAGCTCTCAACGAAAGCAGTTCTCAGAGCTGCTTGCCGCCCTTACCGGTTATCGCGGACAGATAGGACGACGCATTTCCGACGAAGCTTCTCTTCCAGCAGTTTACTGCTACTCATGTGAACCAAAAAGCAAAACACAATTTTACATACCAAGTCAAGCCGAAGAGGAAAGCTACCAATCGTCTGCAATACGCAAGCGCAGCTCGCGATATAAGCCATCACGAGCCACATCTTTCAACGGTTCCAAGAGTCGTACAAGACGAGAGGCAGCTCATCAGTGGTCTGGTCATCTTCGGGCTGAAGGGGGAGAGACTTTCAAAGTCATCCCCAACTCAACTGCCTTCAAACGCCCCGACGTGCAGAGGCCGCGAGGATGGGACTCGCCTACAACGTCTATCTCAACTCGGACAAGATATTTGGCTGCAAGAACTGCAAGACTCATCTCGCGAGTCATGACGCAATCATCAGTCGAGTTCGTTGTATCTTCCCTTCTTCCTCCCTCCCGTTCTCCACTTCCATCTTGATATTCCACCCCTCAATACCACAAGTCCTCTCACTAAGTCTCTCCCTCTTTGTTTAGAATTTCCGCGGCCAACATGGCAAAGCCTACCTCTTCAACGCCGTTGTTAACATCACGCAAGCCGAAGCCGTCGAGCGCAACATGACAACAGGGCGGCACGTAGTCCGGGATATCAACTGCCGGCAGTGCAAGGAGACGGTGGGGTGGAAGTACGATAAGGCATTTGAGGGCTCGGAGAAGTACAAGGAGGGGAAGTATATTCTAGAGGCGGAGTTATTGTGCACGGTTTATTGAGTTGTCAGGCGATTGTGGGAAATGGATGCTTATAAACTTCACTGGTGTTAGGTGATGAGAGGGGATAGGGGGTGGCAGGGGAACATGCTGCATCAGTTACCGGCACGAATTTGGCGTTGGAGGAGAGTGTCTGGGACAAAGGTACACTGCATTTCTGGAGAGTTGTAGGAGGTCAATATGAATTGATCCACCGTTTTCTCGTTATGCTGGAAAGTTTTGGCTCCTCACTGCTTGCAACAGCTAACTATCAAACCAAATGCAGAGGTGTTTCAAAAGTAAGAGGTGGGCTCTCTTATAGAACGTTGGAGACAACCACGCGAAAGACGGGCATGCACCCCGAAGTGCTAGGTATGCCTATGTGAAAAGCAAACTCCGTAGCTTCCATTCGTATTCCCAAATATAAGTTGATGTCTACCGGATCCCCATTTGTCGGATTATTTTCCGAGGCCAAAAGGGAATCAGGAGAAATGGCGGGGTTGGAATTGCGGGGCATGACCGCATCGATGTTCTGGCCGAGACGCTCGGAAATGGTGATGGTTTGCGAATCTACCTACTCAATGCTTTGAGAACGAGTTATATCATTGCATCAAAGAAGTAAACAGCAAGAACAAGGGGAAATACAATGGCAAAAGAAACGATGAAAGCAGTGATTTTCAAAGGCCCGCATAAGGTGGCTCTCGAAGAGCGGCCGATGCCCAAGATCAAGGACCAAACAGATATTATTGTAAAGGTCATATATTCTGCGCTGTGTGGCAGGTAAGACTATGAAGCTCCCCAGGAAAAGCCGTGTATGTTAATCTCATGCTTGACAGTGAGCTCCATGTCTTCAGGGTAAGTCTTCAAGCCGGCCTGTGGTTGTAAGTCTGACACCGTTCTAGGGCCACCAACCTAGTCCAACAGACTTCATCATGGTATTATGCTCTTGACATATCTGCAAGCTCTCGAGAACCAACCTCGTCTAGGGCCACGAGTTTACGGGCACAGTTGAGGAGATTGGATCCGAGGTGAAGAACTTCAAGAAAGGAGATCAGATCGTTTCCCCGTTTACCGTTTCTTGGTTAGAAGAGGAGGCAAACTGTACCAGCTTGACGTGCACTAATTGTTGGCAGTTTGGATTGCTTCTATTGCAAAAACGGTTTCTCTTCAAGGTGCGCCAAGGGTATGCTTTTTGGTACGGCGGCTTTAGACGGAGCCCAAGCAGAATATGTAGGCATCCCTTGGACACCCGAATGCTCTTCCTAATACGACAAACGTCCAGGTCCGTATACCTTTGGCGGACGGAACCGCAATGAAGGCACCTGCAGATATTGATGACAAGGCATTGGTCTTAATGGCGGATATATTTCCCACAGGCTATTTCGCTGCCCACAATGCCTTCAAAGACATGACCAAAGAGCAGATCAAGGATGCTACGGTGGTGTTGATTGGATGCGGGTATGCATCGATTTGCTCTCTTCAGGGAAACTGTGGCTTATAAAACCTTAGACCGGTCGGACTTTGCGCCCTGATCAACGCCGAGAACTACAAGCCAAAGCATTTGCTTGCAGTCGACTCGATTCCGTCACGCTTGGATCTGGCAAAGACATTGGGAGCCGAGCCGTGGAATTTTCAGTCCAATCGAGAGGGTCTGTACAAGCGCGTCAAAGAGCTTACTGATGGTCGAGGTGCAGATGTAGCCATTGGTAAGAGTATTATCTTGTTGTGAACAGACGGACCCTCGATTAACGTGCTACGCTTTGGATAGAGATTGTGGGTTTAAGCCCTGCGTTGAAAATGGGCTTTGAGCTGCTTCGGCCATGGGGTTCGTCAGCTCCATTCGTAGATGTGATATATACTATATCTTGAGCTCACTGTTTACAGGGATCATATCAAGTGTCGGGGTTCATAATGCGGAGGTAAGTCATCGCTTCCACACAACAGGTATACTTATTGCTTACCTTTGACAGATTCCATGGTACCATCTCTAGCAGGCGGCACTTGGACATTTTAGTCTCTAATTGTTTGGCAGGTCAGGGAACCAAGCGTACGGTAAAAATTTAAGGATCCAGATGGGAAGATGCCCCGTAAGATCTATCTTCCCGCAAGCTCTTGAAATGCTTAAGCAGAAGCAGCATCTTCTCGGGTATGGAGATCCGGCCAGATTACGGTATTGGGTTCACTAATGGTGAGAAATAGGTTTATGGCCGATAAGATCATGCCCCTATCAGAAGCAGTGGAAGGCTATGACTTTTTCGACAAGATGAAAGTACAAAAAGGTTAGCAGATTTAAGTATGCTGATGAACTCCGAAGCTAACAAATAGCAGTGATATTTGAAGCACAGAAGTAGCTACCTGAGAAGGAAGAGAAAGTGTAAGTATGGAGGCTTCGTCAGAGGACACACAATGTACCAAACAGATTTAATTCGCAAGCTTGGACATTTGTACATATCAATGGACAATGTATATCATGTAACCCATCTGGAGGTATTCAATTGATCAAAAAACACCATCGTGGGCTTGTCACCGCTTGAAGCCCGTTGTGCTGTCGTCACTTTTGACGTTCCAGCTGGTGGTCTTTATGTCAATAGAGCGATGATCGAAGCAGAGAATGTGATGTCTGGCAAGCTTGAGTTAGGGGCGCTGCGGGCTTGGATTCACGTTTACCAAACAAGCGGTCAGGTGAAAAGATGAAGACTGAAGGAAAAGTGATTTGACAGGGTTGCTTGCATGAGTGACAGTTATCGCCGCATGGTGGGGAAGCTACGTCTTAGCGTAGAACGAATTTCACAAAATCTCATTCCCTGAACAACAACTCTGCTGCCTCACCCTTCCCCTAGAGCTTCATCCTTTGATCTGACACCAGATACTTACTGTTGTTCTTGCGAGTTGGGATTATTGTCAGGTATTGTAAATGTTCCTTACCTTTCATATTCACAGAGAACCCTGAAAACAGGCAATTTGCTGTTTCTGTTTCCTGTTGGGTGAATGCTTGCCTATGAAGCTCGGTACACTAACCCACCTTTGATAGCTACTTCATCTAGGCATTGCTCAAAAATTCTTGTCTCTTGCACAGTCAAGAGTTGTTCCCCGGAAAATCCAATAGTCGACCACTACCGCTCACGATCACATATCCGGTGTGCAACTCTCTTCCAGTATGGCGACCACAGAAACAAGGACCGAGACAGACCTATCAGGTTTGACCGACTCCATAAACCGCGTGGGTCTCAACAATGACACTGCAGAAGACAATCGTGTTGGGCCTGATGGAGAGGCTGCCCCTAGAACCGACGAGGAGTATGCCAAGTCACAATTAACACTTCGTGCCATAGTCTCTTCAAAAGAAGCTGGTGTGATAATTGGTAAAGCGGGAAAGAATGTAGCAGATTTGCGAGATGAGACTGGCGTCAAGGCTGGTGTTAGTAAGGTCGTACAGGGTGTCCATGATCGAGTGCTCACCGTGACTGGTGAACTGGAGGGTATCTCGAAAGCCTATGCCATCGTTGCTAAAGGCTTGCTCGAAGGTGCACCACAAATGGGTATGGGAGGCGTTATCTCTACGAATGGCACACATCGTAAGTTTCCTGATTACTATTAAACCTCGCTTCAGGCATGTTCTGTTGCTCGCTCGTCTGTCCTCCCGTCACCGTGATGCACGTAAATACTTTACGGATATAGCTGACAAGTATCCCATTATAGCTGTCCGCCTTCTGATCTCTCACAACCAAATGGGTACAATCATTGGTCGGCAAGGCTTAAAAATAAAGCATATCCAGGATGTTTCCGGGGTTCGTATGGTAGCTCAGAAAGAGATGCTTCCCCAATCCACCGAGCGAATTGTCGAAGTGCAAGGCACACCTGACGGTATCCAAAAGGCCATCTGGGAAATTGGAAAATGCCTTGTGGATGACTGGCAGCGTGGTACCGGTACAGTGCTGTATAATCCCGCAGTAAGGGCGGAAGTAGGTCGAGGAGGACTTTTGAACAATGCCATTGGAGCACCACCTCCCTACCAATCCAATCGTTCCTACAACCGTACCGGTAATGGCGCCGACTTCAGTGATAATACAGGAGGCTCGTATAACCGCCGCTCAAATTCCGATGCCGCTACTCGTGGCCCTCCCACCACCACGGATGATGGTGAAGAAATCCAGACCCAAAACATCAGCATCCCATCGGACATGGTTGGTTGTATCATTGGCCGTGGGGGCAGTAAGATAAGCGAGATTAGAAAGAGCTCCGGAGCCCGTATCTCCATTGCCAAGGCACCTCATGATGAGACCGGAGAACGTATGTTTACGATAATGGGGAGCGCTGGTGCGAACGAAAAGGCCCTCTACCTACTTTACGAGAACCTTGAGGCTGAGAAAATGCGACGAAGCCAACAGCCTCAAGATTAGCGGCATCGCGTCGTTATTGCCAGGCTACATGCTGAGATACTCCCTATTCTTTAAGGACTCGCCATTGCTCTTGACCTCTTCCACCCGCCTTTAGAACGCAATTCCTGGCTGCCAAGCGAACACATTTTGGCCGCCACCTCTTCTAAGGCATCCTTATCCTTCACACTAAAAGTACTCCTCGCTCCTTTCTCTACGCTCGTTGGGCGGATCAATCTTCTCACGAATGCCTCACTTCATGACCTTATGATGCTCGACTACCCTTATGACTCCATGGCCCTCTTCAGTCGTATGACTGACAAACTCGCTTGCTCAAAACCGCTCTCTCCGGATCCTAACGTTTCCAGTCAATAGCAACACTCATCTTCTTACTCTTCACGGCGCTCGAATGAGACACACTCTCCGGTCTTCCCCCATACAGCATTGATGTCGACTCTTTCAACATCAAGCGCCGGTTGGTCCTTCACCCCTCCACCATATCAAGCTTTACACACCATTATCTCAGATATCTTCAGAAGTAATGAATAAAATCCAAATGTACCTAGAGTTCCAACGCTAGCAAAAGCTGTAAACTAGATACATAAAAGCACGAATCTACATCATATGATCCTTATTGTTTGTAGAAAGCCACTGATCACATTCACAGGGCGTAAGCGCTTCCTAGTTTTAATTTGCCTAGATAGTTGGTGTAAGAAGACGCGGAGATGGAAGCGCAAAAAGCAGGGCCGAAAGAAGTAGACTACCATCATTGAATAGACCACGATGCCACCCCTACCTCAATTTTTGTATTTGTGCCCACTCAAACAAACCCTCGAGCGTTTAACTAGACTTTGTACGCATGAGCAGCTTTTGTGAGCCTCACGATCCTTCCATACTTACTATTGCACGATCGTTAGAGGAGAATTTCCATACACAACAGGCAACAATTGCGTCTCGTCTGAGCCGTTCCACAGCGTTGGAAACTCCCTTAGACAGTCATGGTTGTCGATCACATGCAACCCTAAAGCTGTATTTGGCTGGCCACGAGGAGAAGCGCTCGCTGACCGCGCTCAAGTCCTCAACCAGCGAGGATTTAAGGTCAGCACCAAAGCATGCCGGAGCACAATGACGGTAAGCACTGTCTTACCGCGCCGCGACACAGTTTCGGACGCCCCAGCCTAAAAGCCTCTTGTGGGCTTCAGTATACCGTTCTAGGCTGATATTATCTTTATACAGATCGCTCAGGGCTCCCACAGCCTTCCACTCTCCTACGAAAGGCAGAACCACCTGCGGAATTCATATTACCAAAGAACCGGAGCACAGGAAATCTGGTCATCAATGCTGTCAAACCTGCGGAAAATACAAGGATACGGTTTTCAGTTGATGAGGGATCAAGCATGGAATACGACCAAGGCGACATAATGGCTATGTCTCCTGTTCTGCCAGAGCACGAACATGGCCTCGGGATCTCTGGGTTACGACGCATACGCCAGCAGCCGTCTCGGCCCCAGACCCGCTCCTCATCCCCAGAAGCTTCTTTCACATTGCCGCCAAGATCTTCATCGATGACACTGGGCTTGTCGTCTCAGCGGAGATTCACGCCCGGGTCCGGGGGTCCTTCTTCACCTGTCCTCAACTTCACCGAGGATCTTTCTCGATTCCCATCCGAGTCTTTACATTCATTTTCCTTTGCTCATCAATCCGAGGACGTACTACATAATAGACAGAATGTCCTACGAAGATCGATAGATTTTATGCGAGACAGACTTGGATGGGCGGCGAATCACCCTGGACTTGTTACTGCGCAGGCGAAAGTGACTGGTGACGCAGAGATTCAGAGCATGATGGAACTACTAGTAAGAGCTAATGTTTTGGGAAATGATATAGAGCATTCTCAGAGATCCCGATTTCTTAGCGGTCCGTTGACCGGGCCGGCGGATGTTGATGCATCCAATGTTTTCGAGAGAGCGTTTCTGCCGCGTTCACAGAGTCCAGATGAGCTTAAAAAAACACCACTTGTGGCAGATAAGGAGCAGGCGGAAAGCAGTGATCCCGCCGGACTCCAATCGACCCACACCGAGTCTTCCTTATCCAGCGAAACCAACAACGGCAACAGCGATACTAGTAACCGTACAGAACCTCGTTCACCTCTCCACGGACCTCTGGAGCCGAAGCCTCCTCCCATGTCGACTGGTAGATCGGAGCTCAAACGCACCTATACCGACCTTTCCCTACTTACCTTGCAGACGAAGCTCGTCGAAACGTTGGCGCGACCTTATGTTATGCGGGAAGACACAGCTGACAGCAATCTGCTATCTCCGACTTCTCTTCCTCCGTTTGGGAAACCCCCGAACTCCGGTGCTAGTGCTCACTCAGGCGTACATGGGCACCCAAACCGTTGGGCTCCGGCTGCGCAGGCCATCTTCACCACTGAGGCTCATGCTCCTTGGACGATACTTGCAGCCAACGATCTTGCATGTTTAGTCTTTGGTGTAACTAAAGCGGAGGTGAGGAAGTTGGGCATTCTGGAGGTTGTGAGAGAAGATCGGAGGCTATGGTTAGAGGAGAGGCTTCGATCGCCAGGCTCAGAGGCAACTGCTAAAGCCCGTCAACTCACCAGCAAGAGTATAAGGACTGGTCCTGCTCCTTCAACTCCTCTGACCATGGGAGGTGGAGTTACAGCCCAGCTTCTGAGCAAACCTCCGTCGCGACAACTTGCAAAGCAACGGGCATCGACTGGGGATGCAACAGAGTCTAAAAAGAAAGCTATAAAGAGCGGTATAAATCACGCTGCCAATAAGTCTCGCGGAGTTCTTCTGTGTGGAGATGTGGTACCCATCCAGAAAAGAAACGGTGTCACAGGTTCTGCTAGTCTTTGGGTAAAGGAGAAGCGAGGAGGCCTGATATGGGTCCTTGAGGAGATTACTGAGGATACTGCTTCAATAAGACTTGACGATGCAGAATGTGTGCAGACTGCCACTGGATCGGTAGAGACCATATGGGGAGAGCCCATATTTCCGGAGGGAACGACCGTCCCAAAGCTCATCCCACGAATACCAATTTCTAAAAAAGGTGACACGGAAGCGATGGATCTTGCAGAACTCAAAGAGCTCGAATATTATACGGCAAAGAATGCAGATGGTGCACACATTCCTATTTCCGTTTCCTTTGAGGGTGACCCTCCAACTCTGCGAGTCTCGAGTTTCCCCCACATTGCTGGCATTATGGTCCTCTCCGCAGCTGACCTTAAGATCTCAAGTTCAAATTCTGTGTTTTCTGCGGCCTTGTTTGGCCGAGCAGACCCTGATGGAATGTCGATCAATGAGCTGATTCCACAATTCGATAAGATTTTGGGCCTGTTGACCGAGGAAGACAACATCACTTTGCATGACGGAATCGTGATCCCCGAACATAGTTTTCGGAGAGCACGTGCGCTATTGGCACTACGGGATGGCAATGCCGACGCTGCAGCTATCTTTTTGCGTCCTACAGGCTTGGTGGCAAAGCACCGCGACGGCTCAGAAATCAACGTGGATGTGCAGATGCGCGTTGTCCGGAGTGAGAGGAATATTCCTGACGAGGTAATCGAGGAGACGAGTGAAGACCAGAGCGATGTAGCTAGTGATGAGCAGAGTTCCCTCGCTCTCTCCGAAGTAGTTTACGCCTTATGGATCACTTATTCACGACACCTTCACTCCTCTGTTCGTGCTGGCAGTGCAGCCTCTTTACTTACCTCCAGACCCGGCACTCCACCGCGCCAGCCATCTCCTGGTCAGTCCAATCGACCCATTTCTCCACCGCAAATTGACGCAGAAGAGTACAAGCCCAACCTATCACCGGCATCTTTACTTTCCCAGCAGATACTAGAAGCAGCTTCACAACCAATATCGGGCAATGTCCCTAAGAAATCCGCCTCCGAACCTAAATCTACGCCATCGAATTCAACCCCTAGACATTCATCTAAGAAAAAGAAGATCTCCGAATTTGTCGTCCTCGAAGAAATGGGTCAAGGCGCTTATGGCCAGGTAAAATTAGCAACATACGCCAGAAACAGCACGAAAGTCGTCCTCAAGTACGTCACCAAGCGGCGAATCCTCGTTGACACCTGGACTCGGGACCGTCGACTCGGCACCGTTCCTCTCGAAATCCACGTCCTTGACTACCTCCGCAAAGATGGCCTTCGTCACTCTAATATCGTGGAGATGACCGACTTCTTTGAAGACGACACAAATTATTATATCGAGATGGTCCCGCATGGTCTCCCGGGGATGGACCTTTTTGACTACATTGAAATGCGCTCTACTATGGACGAAGCTGAATGCCGCAATATCTTCCTTCAAGTCGTTGCCGCCTTGCACCACCTGCATACCAAAGCCCTCGTCGTCCACCGGGATATCAAAGATGAGAATATTGTTCTTGACGGTGAAAACAAAGTCAAACTCATCGACTTTGGCAGCGCTGCCTACATCAAAAACGGCCCTTTTGAGGTCTTTGTTGGCACAATCGGTTCGTTTCCCCATTCTGCATCCCCTTCCTTCCCTCCTTACCCTCTCCTGTATCTTCCGCCTTTCTCAAGCCCTAACAACTTCATCCCTCACAGACTACGCCGCCCCCGAAGTCCTCCAAGGCCGCCCCTACCGCGGCAAAGAACAAGACGTCTGGGCCCTCGGCATCCTCCTCTATACCCTCGTCTATAAGGAAAACCCCTTTTACAGCATCGACGAGATCATGGACCATGAACTTAGGATCCCATGGATTATGAGCGAGGCGAGCATCGAATTAATCAAGGGCATGTTGGATCGAGACGTCGACAGGAGATTGAGTATCACCCAGGTCATGAGGCATGCCTGGTGCATTGGCGATTCCGAGGAGGAAGGGAAGATATAACCCCCGTCTTAGAGAGATAATGGGCAGAGGGGTTTTCTAGACATGGGAGAAAATGGGCATTTTTCGCGGATTTTCTTGGATTTTGGTTGGGTGGCGAAAGAAATACTGCAGCATCTTTCTGTGAAATCCAACGCATCAGCGAGCGATCTGGGGAGGCCCTTTGTTTTGATACCCGGCATCTCATTTTTATTGGAAGTAGTTTGCAGAGATTTAACACTAGAGAGGGGGGGGGGGGCTGGAGTTTGGCATTTGCATGTTACTGTAGCATGCTTATAAACCAGATCCTTTCAATTATTATCAAAATTCGGCTCTCGTCTTCTCAAATCCAGACAGATCTTGGTTGGGAAATCGGGAGAAAAAGAAAGAAATCAAAGGGCAGTACGGAATAAACCAGCTGCAAAGATTTCAGTCCTAGGATCAAGGATAGCACAGCAACACACAGCTTCACTCCAAGAAGTTGTTTCGAAGAATCCAGGACGGGAATTTAATCCCATTTATGGATACATTAACCATTAACCCTACCCCTGAAACCTCCCCCCAAAAATGACATGATGCCCAACGCAAAAAGAATAGGACAGGATGCTGCATGCATCTTCCCGTCGTCCGTCCTTGCCCAACAAAAGTAACAAAAAAAACGCCTCGGTAACGCCCGGACACAAATGTCCCCTTTCCTTTCGCCCTTTTCGCAATATGGTTTGGGTGCCCGAGACCCGTATCGCCTTCTCTTTCCTACGATGAGAAGATGTGTCATCATGCCAGATGAATGACAATGGGAGAAAAGGTGGCTTTTTGCCGCATTCTCCGGTATAAGTATTTTTTTGGACTGGGGATATCTCAGCGCTCTCGAATCGTTGCTGCTAGACTCCATGACCGTTTAGAGCCCTTGGGTTGAACATGGAGGATAACGCGCACGTTGTTGGGGTGCCATGTATCCGTAAGAATGCGGTGATAGCAGTGAGTGCAACGCGCGAGCAGACCAGATGAGATGCAGCGATGATGGCCGTGGGTAATAGAGCCCGAGCTGCATCTCCGGTTCGAAGCCTTCCTGTTTGATCGGTTGGTCGTTAAGACGCCCTCGGCGGAGCGTAAAACGTCATCCGTCTTAGTCATAACGCTCATCCGAACGTCGCTGCTCTGTGATGCCATGAGGAAAAGTCAGATATTGATCAGATAGCCCATATCCAGTTCGCAGAGCTTTTAGTATCAAACAGCATCGTGTCAATGTCGTAAACTCGAAAATCATCACAGCACATCAAAAATACTCCTCGTAATCGGCGCCTCCCCTCTCGTCGCCGGACTTCTGGGGTCCTCCTCCACCCTAGGACTCAGAATACCCTGCCCAAGGAACGAAGACCCTGCCAAATCACCAGCAGCTGTCCTGTGAAATGGACTAGCTGTAAACTCGGCCGCTCTAGGGGACAATAATGAGGGCGTGGGAGGAATGTCCTCAAGCGCAGGGTTTCTTAGTCTGATGAGGGAGAGTTGGGGGCGCAGAGGTTTGAGGGGGGTTTGGCGAAGAGCTAGTGAGGATTTTGCGCGGCGGGCGGAGAGGCTGCTGAAGCCTGCTGGTAGTATTGGGCTTGGAGGGACTGGGGGTATATCGGGTACTATTTTGACTCTTTTCAGCTCGTCGCTGGTGAACGAGGGAGGGAGCCTGATGGCGGTTTCGACGGCCTTGGTCGCAGGCGAAGGAAGAGCGCTCGCCCTTTGAAAAGCGATCTCGATATCGGCCGATTTTGCAAGTGGGGAGGGGCTTGGAGTTGGCTGAGTAGAATCGATGTCCATGAATCCTAACTGGGATGTTTGAGTTGGCTCCGAGACATCAATAGGGGGATCTCTCAGCTTCAGCGGAGACAACGAAGTCAGCTCTAATTCGGCATTGGTGGTGCTGATTGTGTCGGATTGAGATAAGGCAACTGGCTTTTGTTCTACGAAATCGATATTCATCTTATTATGTGAAGCCTCGGCTTTTAGGGTTATATCGGTAGTACCGAAGTCCACAATGTTCGGCGCAGACATGGAAGTCTTCATCTGACTCGGAGGATCTATATCCATTGTCTGCGTTGGGAAGAGAGATCTTGCGTTTAGGTCATCTGTGGTCTCGTACTTTCGTTCACGGTTGTTGTTAGGTACCTGCTCGCTAGGGGTCCACTGCATGTCTGGTGGAGCTGAAGAAGGACCGGGCGAGATGTCGCCAATCGCGGAAGTCTCGACCACTTGCGTCGAACCAGGAGGACTGAAAGAATTAGCCCGAGCAGGTGTGGGTTCTGGGTCTTTCTGGAACGGTGCACTTGTCGGCTCCGTCTGTACTATTCGAAGCGACGAAGGTGGTGTAGCCGAATTCGAGTCTCCCGAGAAGGTAGCTTTTGGGTTCGAGCGCCCTAACCCTATGTACCGCGAAGAGTGCCAGTTTGACGACCCGGGCGTAAAGGTTCGCGGGAGCTTGGATTTAAACTCAGAGAGCTGATATATCAGGTTCATATTGGGGCCAATCCATCTACTACGATCCTTGACCGCATTATACGCTTCCTGAACCGTAAGCTGCGGATTTTTGTACAATCCGTACGCAACAACAAGACTTGCTGATCGACTAACACCGCACTGGCAATGGACTAGGACCCGTTTTCCATTCTGGACACGATTGTCGATGAGCTCGCATAGCCTTAAGAGATCGTCCACCACGTTGGTGTTATGATCCCACGGTATGTGAATATACTCCGGAGCTTTGAGGGATTCTGGCGAGCTGGAAATCGCAACAACTTCTTCTGGCAATGTCTCGAACGCAGAGCGGAATGAACTTTCCGAAACCGCCGTTTGGGGTTCCGATTTGCTCCCCCAATCTAAAAGATGGATGTTACTGGATCCGAAGGATACTTGCTGCACAGCCGGATCCTCGGTTTTGAAATCGGCGGCCTTTTCCGTTGGTGCTTCGAAGGGGTTCACCACCTCTCTTGCTACATTCAAAACTACATCGAACTTGGCTGCTTCCGTGTCGTTAGGCTCTAGATAGAGGTATACGTGAGGATCATAAATGCACACGGGCCCTTCCGGATACGCAGGCGACTTTGCTTCCCGAGATAATGGCAGTTCGTAGTCGTTTTCTTCTTGCACATGCTCCAGGGTTTGCACCGTAATCGGCGACGAAGTTGCGGCCTCGTACGAGTGCGATAGACCTAGCAAAGGACGCCCTTTCCCTAATCGAGATGCTACAGACGGTTTACCAAAAGGAGGTAATTTCATTCCACCCTCAGGCGCAACTGTCGGAGAGGAAATAGCCTGCAGACTTGACGCCGATTGAAGAAATCTGAATGTGCGTGGCTGTGGCTCTGACGGGGTCGGAGGGGCTATACCAAGTCCGTTCTGGGCCGTCTGACTTGGCGCGGCAGGATCAGGAGTCTCGATGGAGAGTCCTAGATTACTGAGCCTTTTTCTCGGTGGTTTAGGCGGAACAATAAACGATGGAGTTGCCGGAGCGGAAAATGCGCGCCCTGTGGTGGTAGTTGACATACTGGATAGCGATAACCTTGGAAGCTGCGGCGCTTGACGGCTGGAGGCTGAGGTGTTCACGGAGAGGTTCTTGGTGTTGCGCATTTTCTTGTTCGGGGAATCTGCGCGATTGAGGTTCGAGATACTGGCAAAGGGATTCGACTCATGCTCTCCACCCTCCATAGATATTGCACCGGCCTTCACAGATTTGAACGAGGAAAGAGGTGATAATGATATTGGAGACTCTGGTGAGGAACTAGGTGACGGCTCGGTAATTGACGAGTCCAGCGTGGAGATTGTGGTCGTTGGTGAGGATTCGGTTGATTCAAAGGTAGATCCAGAGTCCCGACGAAATAATGGCGAGGAATAGTTCGTATTGTAAAGCGGTCGCTTTGCGATGTGTGCAGGCCTCGCCGGCGTGTTTGCCGTTGCAGCGTCGTTTTCTCTTGACTGACACGTGTCTGCCCCGTCTCCAAACACAGACATAAACGACGGGAACGATGCAAGCAGCGACTGTGAGCTCGTCGTAATCGGCATAATGGACTCTTGGAAGCCGTTAATTGGCCCTCTCTTTGAAGGTAAGGACTGCTGGTTTGCGGTTTGAGGTGCTACCGCATAGCCAATACAGTTTTCGCGAGTGCGCACATAGGCTTCAGATCGTATATATCGCGGAATGGGAAGTGAAGGGCGTACCCCCTCTGCATTCACCATGTCAGTACTCTGGGTCATCACCGAAGCAGCCATCTCAGGAACGCTGCGCCAGCTCTATCTCGTAAGGGCAGATGAAAGCAATGAGCAGTTTTGGGGGTATCGGAGGTCAAGGAGGTAGGCTTGAATGTTTTCGCCGTGACATGGAAGGCAACTAGGCAAGGTCGCAATGGAGGGTCCTACCTTGTATCCTCAGCGAAGCGCTACCTTTCAACCACCCCTTGTGCCCTAGCTTATAGATCACAATTGATGTTGTGTGCGTTCCCCGTCATGGAACCTCTCCCTCGATTTTTCCCCCCGCTGGGTGTCCGCTGAAATTCTCGTGCAGATGCAGCGGCAGTCGAGCGCTTAAAAGGAAGGAAGTTGCTGATGACGGTGGCTCGAGTAATCGAGGCAGAAGTCCAAGGACGATGTGAAAAAGTAGGGTAGTTGGTCACCCTGAGGCTTTGCGCTGGGTTCTTTCTGGTGGTGCTCGAGGTAGGGAGAGGTTGTACGAATAGAACTATGGGAAGGCGCTTTCGGACGGCGCGATGAAGGGTTGGCCGGTTTCAATGGCACGATTGGCTAGGATGATCTGCAGAAGTGGGGGGGACTGGACACCCAGTAACAAGCGTCAGCGCTTTGCGGGTTTGGGTGACAGACCAATTACATCGGATTGGGAGGTTTAGGCGCCGAAGCAATCATGCCCTCATCCCTGGATGGTGTGTGGGTGTGTTTCTGCTTCTCGGTACGGAATACAAGAGATACCTCAGTTCTAGCGAGGCTTCAAGGCCAAGGCGCAATGAATAAACCAAGTGGTAGGAACAACAATCTCATCGATTTCGACGGAATGCCTAGCAGCTTAGAGATGGTGAAATGTCCAGCACTCGGAACTCCTTGAACGATGTGGAGACTGGAGACAGTAGGTAGGTAATGGTGGACAATGGCAGGCTCGTCGAAACAACAACGATCCTTGCCACCTTTCCCAAAATAGCTGAGTCTCGAGACGCGATCTGCGACGATTGTTTTGATGGTTTCCGAGAGCAACGGTTCGGCTCTCTCTCAGTAGTCGGGAGTCAGCACCGAAAGGAATCTACTTCTACTACTGCTACAAACACTCTTCCGGCAGCCTCTGAAGCAGTTAATTGTCTAAATCGGAGGTTTTTGTTGGAACGGAGAGACACAGTATTCTACTAGAACTAGCAGTGACGCTAAAGTACTCTTACCGTTCAAAACGCCGTCGATTCTAGTCCCGTTTCACGTACTATTATTGGCATGTCACGAATAGATCTCTTTGTTCCTCGGTCCTGTCATTTGGGCACTTCGCAATCACTGACCTATGTAGATACCCACACCGGTACTTCGATTCTGAAGAAAACCATGGCAGCTTTTCAAGGCCATAGTATCTTGACAAAGAACGACCGACTGCTTCGGACATCTGACCATCGCGTGTGAGGACGGAAGTGCAATCCTCGTAACGCAGTTCGTGCAGGAGGCATGGTTATTATTGGGCGAGGCAATATACTTAGTGAGATGGCGAAATGGCGAAATGGCAACAGCGGCGTGAGGAAGGTCCGCCGTAGTGTTCAGGGCGAATGGCTTTGTGGCAACATCATCATGCACTTTATTCACAGGTATCAGCTGCTCTTTGGGTGTCCATACCTGACGCTCTTCATGTACTCCGTACCCTCAGGCCTTCTCCAACCAGCCTGACTGATCTTTCAGCCGGGCAGGCCGGCCAAGCGATCAAGGGAATTCCGACTGCTGAGCTTGCATCAGAACCATCTTAGAGTAGCTTGACATGCACAGCAGCATCACTATTGACATGATGCACACAATCTCGTTCGAAATGGGCGGTTTGACTTTTGACGCGAGAAATGAGTTGCGCTTGCAGCTTCCCGACCCCCTGGCCAGCCACCAGGCCAATGAGTATGATTCCCCAGACCCGAATCACTTGCAGTTCATCATCCTAGACGGCTTTCCCCATATTCCCACCACCGTCGCCGTCAAATTTTATTGCCAAAGTCCAGGTACATTTCCAAAGCCCCATGTATACGTCCGACTCCTGTTGCGTTATTGGGCGGGATGAGAGAACAAGCGATGCGTGAGTCGTGACACTCGACTTGCGACTGCGATTGCGATTGCGATTGCGAATGGGCTTCCGACATGCCTTCACACGTGCCGCAGCAGGACGTTTCGCGAGTAGATGAAACCACTTCTCAACATCCTGAATCAACAGGTTCAGTGTCAAGATCTGAAAGATCTCAAGACACGCAGGGAAGAAGGCAAGGGACGCACTTTGGCGGACCCGGCCAATTAGCATCCTTAGCGAACACAACACTTCCGTCATCATCAGCCTCACAGGCCAACCATCAGACCCAAAATTCAACCTTGGCTGCAAACTCTAGTCTTGTACCAGAAGGCCAGGCTAACAGACTGCTATTATCGCCGCCGTCGTCACCCAAAGCTGTATCTACCCCACTATCTTCACGAACAGGATATTTCGCATACCAACCAGCTGCATCAGGCCTTGAGCCTCGCTCGCCCCCAACACGACGACCACCTGCATCACGTAGTAGCCATGGGATAGAAACTTCAAGCGGCCCTCCGCCAGCGTTGAGCACTCAACGGTCATATCCGGCCGAACCCTCTTGGAAACAGCCCCCACCAACAGATTCGATCGTTACACGTCCTTCGGCATCTCGTGCGCAGACCACGGACAGTATCGACTCGGTTGTCCGGCTCTCGCAGAACAAAACCGATGAATGGACGAATCTCGACCACATAACAGCTGGTAGTCAAGAAAGACGAACATCAGAGGCAACTGACGACAAGATGTTGTATAACAAGCGGTCTACTACCGAGGATGATCAGGACCGAACATTACGCACCATCGAAGGCATTGGCCGCACTCCGTCGAAGAGCACGTATGGTAGATACGGACAAGAAGAGGAGCAGTTGCAGTCTTCACATGAGGATTTGTTTCTTAATCTTGCACATACAGACGCTGGTATTGCGACGGCGCCGTTGAATAAATCTGAGAGAAGACGAGTGAGTTCGAAAATTTTGCTAAATGTAGAATGCGAACTCTAGAGCCAGTATTTGGACTTCTCGATAATTAGCTGCCAGGACATTATTTTTGATTGCGGGAATCAACTTGATACTGACATTTTCCATCTGTGGCAGTCTCAAGCAGGTCTTCCTAGCCCGCGCAATACCCATCCTACGAGACCATCGTCTAGTGGGCGACCTTTTTCGAGTGGAAACAGCTTCGCAGAGCAGGATGATATTTCTGCCCGAGATCATAGACCACGACGCTGGCTTCAGCCTGGCCATGTCCCACAAACCGACTCGCCTACAGCACCGGCCAAGAACTCCTCGCCCAAGGATCGATCGTATGCTGCCTCCGCGCATCCTCTTGACCAAGGGCCCCGCTATCGTTACGCTGAATTGAATCCAAAGGCCACATTCTCTACAAACCGAACCCGAGATCAGTCTAAGCGGGAACCTTCCCCAGAGCTGCCTGTGCCGTATGGACGAAGACAATCAACACCTGAAGTGTCTCCAGCCATTCCTCCGTGGTCTTACAAGCCTTCCACCAATGGGCAACACAAACCTTCACCATATAATGGACGCTCTTCTCCAATTGCAGAGCAAAAATCAGTCGTGCAAACACCTCGTGCGGAGGGCACTGAATCCACGGTATCAACAACGGCTCCTTCGACTGTATGGGATGAACTCGACGACATGAAATCTAGAATACGCAAGCTCGAACTTACTGGCAAAATACCCCAATCTTCGGGCGCTGCGATAGCAGGCGTTTTTGGCGAAAGGCCACGTACAGCAACTACAACAGTCACAACCGTATCGTCATCACCAAAACAAAGACGAGAAAAACCCGTGTCACCGGAAGCGTCTACTGTCAGAGGTCGAGGCGTTGATAACATACATCCACTTCTACATTCGGCTCTAGCAAGGTCGAAACCTTTACTCAGCCCCAACATGTACCGAGTCTTGGAAGCTACAGCTACAGATGCACTTACCTTGGCAGCAATGGCAGGGAGTACAGGTGGACGATCAGCGGGTACCGATAGCCCAGCATCCGCGGTCGGCCCTGCTAACCCAGTCGATCGACAACTGCGTCGGAAAGCAGATAGCATGTGCAGAAGCGTTACAGAACTATGCATTGCATTGGCAGACGACATGGCGGAAGCTGGACCTCCAAGCACAAAGGTCCGGCCTGGAGGCAGAGACGCTACTACGACTGAGCAAAGAGGCAGCACAGCTTCAGAAGAGCCAAGATTCCTTCGTGCTTCTACCCTAGAGCCTGAAGCTCGATCGAGCTCGAGAATCATGAGTCGACTCGAAGCTCGTCGATCAAGCCTTCAGGCTTTCACTTCGGTCACTCGAAGAGAGTCTTCGCCTATCGATGCTATATCACCATCACAAACCGCAACGCCACCCGTAGCTAGTAGGCTAGACCGCAGCTCATCCGCACTACTTGGCCGCCGTCCCAACGAAGACGAAGAGCAAACCCCTCCCCTCACTTCAACCCGCCTCGATCGCACCTCCTCCATCCTCCCCCGCCCCGGCCACATCCCCGAAGACAACCCCAACGACCACCTCCCTGTCCGGTCTACTTCTCGTATTCGAACCGAATCCTCCTATCTGCCCCCAAAACGTACCTCCCGCGAGTATACCTCCCAGCACCCTCTCCCCGGCCCAACACCATCAGCCCAGCGCTCCCCCTCCGTCCACTCCGCTCTGCCTTCACGGCGAACTTATTTCCAGCCGAGTGCCCAAGCGCCGGTGACGCCCAATGTGCAGCCCGGGAGTCGAAGGTATCTGGAGCAGAGAAGTACGCCACCGAGCGCGGAGAGCCCAAGATTGGCGGAGGCGAGGGAGAGGAGGCGGGCCTTGTTTGAGCAGCACGCGGGGGCTAGGATGGAGGGGAGTGAGGTTGGAGCGAGTAGGTATAGGAGGGGATGAACGGATGGGCAATCTTGATTCTACAAGCCTTTTTAATGGAATGATTTCGCTTCTTTAACCGGCGGCTTGTACTAGGGTGGGTAGACGGGGTTAATTGGATACATGTCTTATTGGGAGGATTATGGCGGAGATTATGGCTCCTTGGTACCAGGCGTTTTAGAAACCTTAGAATAAAGGCTTGCGGCGCTTCCTCGGCTTATAGAAAACAGTGATACACATCAAGATAGGCTTAGTCGCTGGGGTACAAGCCCCAGCCCCAAAACCATTCATTCATTTCGACCAGCTGGGTTCTCGGGGTATCCTTTTTACATACATACCCATTAGTTATGCTACCAGAGCCTATCCTATCCTCAACCATTGTCCGCCGTACCTCAGTCAAAGTAGGTATGAGCGTGAAACAGTGAATTAAATGGACCTAGGGAGCAGAGAACCTGGATATGTAAGTTGGGGGGTAAGGGGGGTTGGTTATGGTTACTGATACGGAGCGGCGGTTTAGGGTTGTCATGTATTGATTTAAGGGGGGGGGGGGGGGGGGGTGTTGGGGTGGGGGGTTTGGT